>Ga0307507_10000573_pt1 | contig 78939 bp, 76 predicted proteins | sample 7_EM_MG_FD_207223 | JGI IMG/M metagenome (GOLD analysis project Ga0307507, IMG submission 207223) | Populus trichocarpa ectomycorrhiza microbial communities from riparian zone in the Pacific Northwest, United States - 7_EM | ecosystem: Host-associated > Plants > Roots > Unclassified | place...
TTATGCCATGATGTAATTATGGGTGCTCTCGCTACCCCTGCTGAGGAGTAATCATCAATTTGTCACAATGTGGTCATTTTTTGCACCGCCTCCGGTGCGAATTCGTACTTTTACAGTCCATGGGATATGACAATATATTACTTTCAAATAAAGCTTTTCTTAATTAAAGTCCTTTTTAGAATTATAGGATATGTTCGGTAGAGAGTATTGAGGTCCTTTTTCTTTTCTGTGCTGCCAGCAGCGTCCTATATATACACAAAACTCTCATACAGAAAAAACTTTGCTTCCGATCATTCAACTCTCCATCACATCTCACAACCTCGTTGCTTCTTCTAACTAACTCCTTCAAACTGCTTTCCAAACGGTTCCCCTTTCCTTCTCTTCAGTCGTCTCACTCTCATACAGAATTTCCTTCGCCTACTGCAATCCTTCACACTGCTGATACCTTCCGTTGTTTACTAATCGTTGTAGTGCGACATCCTTCTTGTTGCATCTCTTAGTGTACCTTAGTCCCAAACATCGGACTCCTCCTATTGTCGATTCCCCAACCGTTCTAACTCCCTAGTAGGTTTCCTAAGCGTTCTCAAAACATCTCCGCTGCAGCTAACCTTCCCACAAAACAACCATTGCCGCAACTACCATAATCCGCAACCCTTTCCAAAACCTAACTCTCCTCGTTCAAACATTCCCTGTCGTAGCAGGTATCATAGAGATAGAACCTTCGTGATTATTCTAACACTTTTTTCCATAGGTAACCGAGCCAATAGAAGGGAGTGAAGAAGGCGAATTCGCAACAGTTTAAACATATAGGCGGCCGCGGTTGGGCAGGTTCAAGAAAATCGTCACTAGCGTCAATCCGACTTTTGCCAGATTATTCAGTATAACTCTACGGGCCATTTATGTTAGGAAAGTGGTATGAGCTTACGATGGTGCTATAGCGAAATAAAACTGTTATATGCAAAAAGAAGGGTCTTTGTAACTTAAGTGTAAAACTAATGATGCGAATGCAACTCCTAGATGGGAGGGGTCTTAAATGTTGATAAATAGCTATAGCACACGACTTATACAGAACTGTGGCACCATATCAGCTCAATCTTAGTCACTATACCAATAGCTCAAGATGCACTGCATCGAGATGAAGGGAAATCAGTATAATACACTTATGACATCTATGAAGAAAAACCTCAAACCTGTCACTCTGTGCGTGCCCGGCATCGTTTGGAGTCCCTTTGCCAACCTATCCTCTAATCTCTGCAGGTTGTCGAACTGGGATCCGCCTGTTCTACAGAAACTTAATTTGTCATCATCCTTAGTGATAGGCACGATCATGCTCGATCATAAATTCTTGGTGTGCTAGAGCACTATTTATGCTCGAGCATGATCGTGCCCATCACTAATCACTTTCTACAACAGCAGAGGATTAGAATCGAGAGAATACACAAAGTAGAGATCTGGCCAAACTTAACCATTCGAGTAAGCCCCTAGTAAGAGGAATAAAAGCTTGTGCAACTTTCAGTCGTGAATCTTGTTACTAAACTTCACCGGCGAGACCCAAGAGTGGGCCAAAACTTAAAGAGCGAGATGGTTTTTTCCGTAGACTAACTAATCAGGCGTAATGAATGCTCTCCAAACGCATCCCTAATAATGACCACCATGATATGCAAATGCCAAAATAATGCAGCAAAAATAATAAAGGAGTGACAAGGATCAAAAAATGCGATGAAAAAAGAAAAAAACCAATAGTAAACGGTCACCCCCCCACCCCCCTCCTTACGCTGTTGCTGTTGCCGCCGACCCCCCAGATACGAGCCACCTCGAGACCCTGTAGATTCAAGTGCATATCAGGTTTACACTTTTCGCCTCGAACACATTACCCACTGAATTCCGAATTGGTCCAATACAAGCACTAGGACGCGAACTAGGGAAGATCGGACCAATGTCCGCGCTGTGAGTGCCCGCGCAGTTGCCGTTGTCGTAGAGAAAAAGTTTGCAGGTCGTTGGCAGCTGTTCATTTGCAACGACCACCACGTTGGTAATGCCAGTGCTGTCGATGGGAGTACACTTAAAGATTTCGCTTTTGACAGTTGCGCTAAAATTCGGTTCTGTCGGGCAACCGTCCTTGTCATACCCCTGCAAGATAACCGACCCCACCCTAAGGCCGGGGAAGAGTCCAGGGTGAGCCTGGATCGCAATGCTCTGAAGCAGGAGCAGTGCTGATAGGAGGAGTGTCCACATTGTATCGGGAAGTTTCGGAGGACGACTTGTAAGGACTATGATGGGAGAAGTGAAAGAAAGGAGTTCGTGGAAGGAACGAATGTGTCAAGTCTACTTGATACGAGTAACACGAGAGAAAACTAAGTGTCGAGAATATTGGTTGGATATTGCCTTTTCTTGGAGACTTGTATCTGTTGAGTGTGACGAACATTTACATCCAGAGAATTTGAGGCTTCTTATAATGCTGTGAGTAGATCAAGCCGTACAAAGCATACCAACAGTATCCTACTACCAGTCTAATGACGACAGCTAAAAATAAGTTAAACGCATTGCTTGGTAGCTACGCTATCAAGCTTTCCTGACATACAAGGGCTTCCGATAGATATATTAGTCAGGCGGGTCTGATAGGTAAAATTTGGCGAGTCTTCTAGTTGCAGAGTCCCCATAACAGGTACCTGACTAATATATCTATCGGCCGCACTAGTAGATGGCCTGTAGAGTTGTAGCTGTAGTATTGTGAAAACAGCACTGGGAACTCCGATGCCTGATTCAGGAGGTGCAGTCGCTAAGCATAAGTCTTGGTGAAAGATTAGTCAACAAAAGCTAAAAGAGAATAGCACGGTGTTATCTCCTGGACTGCAGAAATCGTGGAAAATGTTGTGCCGCGCCGGTCAATCCCTGAGACCAGGGTTCCGAATGGTCCGACCGGTCAAGTCTTGGATGCAGGACCAGGCTGGTCAGTCCTGCTTGTCAGTAACTGGACCTGACTAATTCTGGCGGTTCGGTCTGGTCAGGACCAGTCCCAGACCAGTCTTTATCAAAGGTTGCATAATCATGTAATCTGACTCACTTGGTGCGTGGTTTGCTTTTTACTATTTTTATTGCAATACTGTAAAGTTACTGGCACCGAGAATTGGTCCTCAGACAGCTGGCGCAATCACAATACCCCACGGAGTTAAACTACGCTCTAACAACAATAGCCCCGACGATTGCCACAACCACCCACATCCATAGCAGGCAAAATGAAAGATCCGATTAGCAGGTTCTAAAGAGAGGAAGGGACACCAATATTTAATTAATTATTTTTGTAGTGTAGTTACGTTTCTGGTTATCGTGATGGTTGAATTTGGCAGTGGCTGGGCAAGTTGTTTGAGGACTTCTTCTCGGCATGAGTATATTACATTCAAATAAAGCTTTTCTTAATTAAACTCACTGTTTCCGTGGCATACTATAGAATCGCAGAAGAGTCAGAATGGAGGTAGTGCCTCGCTTAGATTGGGGGCGGCGAAAATAGATTCTCGAGCAAACCTTTAGAATACCATGGGCTTGGCGGTCAACCCTTTCAGATACCATCGACCGAGAAATATACCATCGTACAAGTGAAACCTTTGCAGGGAGAGCCCACCCACATTGCAACGAACAACACAATCTTTACACACTGGCATATCTTTTTATCCCTTAAACAATGCAAAAAAATTGAAAAAACAACTGAAAAAATAAAGAATTACTTTAACCCCTTTAGTTTTTTCCAGAATTTCCCTACAATTTTGTGACTTTCCATGGATTTTTGGCTTAAAAAACCATCCCACAGAAAGCCATTCTGTGGGTGAAAAAAATAAATATAAGACATTGACTGCATTTACTCAAGAACTCACCCTTGTTCACTTTATTTGTTAATTTTAATTCACTATTTAATGGTGGCCGAAGAGAATGGTAGTTCCCTGCAATGGTTTCATTTTTTTCGATGGTATTTCTCGGTCGATGGTATCCGAAAGGGTTGACCGCCAAGCCCATGGTATTCTAAAGGTTTGCTCGAGAATCTATTCTCGAGCATCAGATTCTTTCGGCTAATTCTGTCCAAGTGCCGTGCATATCCTATTGCTTGGCGGTCCTGGTGGGACCAATCCTGGTCGGCGCGGGTCTGATAATCCTGACTGTGCAGTCGGTCTAATTTCCACCATTAGACTAGACTTGACTTTTAACCGGACTAGCTTGTCCAGTTCAGTCTTCCGAGGACCATTCGGAACCCTGTCTGAGACATATATTAATAAGAAAATTTTGTTAGTTACTATGGGTTCGCAGACATGCATCCCCCCCACCGTCTGTTGCGCATAGGGGTGTGAGGTGGACCTGCAATCCGGGGGTCATGATCTCAATGCTAGCATCACAAAACGTAACGCCCAACCTTCACCCCCGCCAACTCACCCCAATAGGCAGAAAGGAGTGTTGGACCTCAAGGGCTCTGTTCCCAAGTCCGTAGAGGGTAACCTCTCTTCAATTGAACAAGCCGTGCTGCCCCAACCCCCTTCCCGGCCATCCCTCAAGCTCTCATTCCCCCCCTGGCAAACTGACACCCATCCAAACACCACTCGATCAGCTGTCTCGCTGGCGCTCAACCGGTACCCCTCCATCGCCTCTTTCATTTGTCTCTTGGCTTTTCTTGTTTACGTCGTTCCCCCGCTGTTACCATACATACCCTCACTCGTAGGTAATTGCCGAGTGTAGGATTGGTGAAGGCAAGACCTCCGTTGATTTTAGATGCAACAAGGCTTGATAAGGGGGTTCTTTTTGATTTTAACCGGCTATTTACCATTCATCTGCTTTGCTTTCTTTTTTGCTCTTCTTTCGCTTGTCTTTTTCCTTCCTTGGTGTCATGGTTAGACTTCGTCCTTATCGCCATGTCTCTTAAGCTTCAATCGCTTTGTTCGGGCACTTCCGTAATAACAATAACCCAAAAAAATGACTATAAACCGACAATCCTTTCAACTCCAAAACAAATGAAATCACTAAAGACATTCTATAACTTTCCATTGTACTTCTCTACTTGCGGCAACTCTCACATCTATCTGTATCTATCTACACTAGAAATCATCCGTTTCCGTCAACTCTAACACTTCTCGCTACACTACTAAGCATGCTAGCATGGAATGAGGTATATAATCAAGTATTTAATTAAGAGAAGGTCTCAGTTGGAAACCCTTCCATGCCTTATGTTAGCCATGTGCCACTGCACGGTGGAAGCGGTTGGATGATAACGCCACACCAGAAGCCACACTACCCCACTCCCTCAGCCCAACTCATAAACTCCCCCCATACTCCTCGGATTGTCGTCCAGCCACCACACCCAACAAAAATTTGTGACGGAGTGCCATCCCCTAGACTACACATATACAACTGAGCAACCGGTAGTAGTAACACCCACTGCGAGAACATAATTGGTAGTTTCAACCTCACTTTGTATGAGTTCAGCGAAGATGTATAGACACCGTGTGGCTCTTCCGACTGGGCCAAATATCAGACATCAAGGGGTGCGTACCTGCCGATTCGGCAGTGTCGAGGATATGGCTTTGGAAACAAGCGAGGTTCGGGGGTGGTGGGGTGGTGGGGGTGGGTCGAGAATGATGTCTTGTTTTGCTCCGGGAATCCGGGGGTGGGCAGGGCATACCGGAGGTAAGTGGCGGGATTCTTTAAAAGAAGAGAATGTAGCTCACAGCGAGGAATACCAGTACTAGTTGTTGGAAGTCTTTGATGCTGCTCGGCAAGGCGAGCAAATCACCCGCGGTCAACATATCAGGGACCCAGCTACCCCTTTATCGTTTGGACAAAGGCTTCGGATATGCGTTTGGGATCGAGGCGGCGCCGGAAGGGATGCGGCCATGAAAGAGGCAGATGCACGAAGAGTTACCGGTGGATACACGGAGAGTCCGCTGCCCAGCGCGGAAGCTGGGAGCATTGGGAGTTCTTTGCGATGCCTGTCTTTCTTTTGTTAGCAATGAAGTGCGCGAAAGGAGGAATGATGAGACACATGAAAGAAAGGGAATATGTCTGTCGCGATCGATGGAAGGATAGGGGGAATTCGTTGTGGCGTATATATACTCCCGTCTTTACCGTTAGTTGGTTAGTTGTGTGAAAGAGAGCGAGCAAGTAAATGAGAAAGAAAACATTCCCACCCCAAGTTGCGCGTTGGCGATCAGTGTTGTTTGTGTTGCTTTAACTCTTGGCGTTTCGTTTCGTTGCCTGTGTGGCGTTTAAAACTGGTTCCCCTGTGATCGTTTTTTTCGCGAGTCCTTTAGGATGTGAACATTAGGGGAGGTATTAAAAGATACTTCCCCAAGGGAATTATGGTACCCATCAGGCCAAACGCCGGATATAGCAGGAATCACGGTGCCTGGAGCTGAGGTTAGACACGGATGCCAGGGCAGGGACGGTTAAGAATGATTTACGAGCGGATACCGGTACCGTTATTGTGGGAATTATTGAAGGCAAGATGCCCCTCTCTACGACCAAATATTCGGGCAATTAAGAAATCATAAATTCCCCATATAAAGGTCCCAGTCCCTTGGTGTGGGACTCAGCTTTACCCGAAATCACTTCCCCCCGCTCAAGCATAACTTAATTAATAATTAATTAAGGGGCTGGTGCAGTAGTGCATATCTGATTGTCATGGTTTCTTTTTCCAAACTAATCATAATAATAATCTCGCTTTTATTTTTATAAAGTAATAGGCATAATGTTCTCTTCGACGGTTCCAGCCATTCTAGATAAGGGAGTAGGTGCGCGTCATTGCTTTGAAGAGATATCTAGATTTTTTCATTGGATTTGGGGGCATAACTGCTGATCGTGTTGACTGAACGGTTTTTGTTTTTTTCACTCCTGTGGGGAAGGGAATTCGGTTCATGAGATATCTGAATTTATCTATGTATTTGTAATTGAACTCCGCCTTCGGTAATACCACGATAGCCAAATATAGGGTTTGGACCGCATAGAAAGCACCCCTTCTGTGGATATCAGAGGCGACGGGAAGATTCACGTTCGCCGGTCGGTGCTATATATATCACACCTTATCTTTAGTGTCAGTTTTAGAGACAATGACAACTATCAACTAGTGAAGTCCTCAGCCCATCCCAAAGCCTTGCGGCGGAAGGCGAAAGAATAACTCAGAAGTGTTAAAAGTTGGAGATACCGAGTTTCAGACTTAACGGTGAACATAGCGAGGTCCTTCTAGCAGTTTCTGACTTCGGACATGAATCCCAATAGCGTATGGTGATATCCCGTGATGCATCCGAAGTGAGCGCCGGTAATTAGCACGAAAATTACCGCGGTGTGTATTTATTTACCCGTACTCGAGTACTATTGTACGAGTACATCAGTGGTATTGAGCCCCGGGTTTGAAAAATGGTGATGCAGGTTTTTTGAGCCGAAAACCTTTGGTGTGTGTGATACCGGCATAACGTCTTTTTTTGCCACTAAAACTGACAGATCAACTACATTAGAGACTCGGCACTTGAATAACGCTTTCTCAACCCGGGGGCTGAATGCTTCTAATATTGCGACACACGTGCTGTGTTACGCGATAAATTATCTAAGACTAGCGTGGTAACTGCAAAAAATCGGAATGTTTCACAGCGGATATTCAGCCTTGGGAGACATTGTTTTTTTCTGGGTTCCTAGGTCAAGAATAGGAGTAAATGAGAGTAGCGGGCCTGCAAAGTAGCATTGAGGTTACTCAATGCCTAATTCTATAACCTCATCCTTTTTGTAAGAATCTTTGTAAGGATACCGAAGTATGGTATTGTCTACGGACGAAATTAACCGCGGATGAAGGAAGAGGGGAAATTTTCAGCCATGAAAGCAAAGGTTCACCACCAACCCCACTATCATTAAAACCAAGAAATTAATATTTGAGATAAAGAAAGTTCTGTGAGTAGTGTTGAAAGTGCGGAGTGGTGAGGAGGGTTGCCTTGCCATTGATGTGCGGTTAATTTTGTCCACGGACAATCCCAGCTTGAATGACAAATTCTGTACAGAGAATGATGTGTCAATTGTGCTAGGGAATATACTAGGCATGAAGCATAATAGGGGGCCCACCCCAGAACCTAGCTTGGTACAGTACAAGGAGAGTGGGAATGAAATACAGATTCTGCTGCAGGTCATACTGCATGTGATCGTGTAGTACAGTACGTCAGTAAAAAAAACAAAAGAGCCCGGCAACTTATGGCAAGTTTTCGAGTTCTACGATAGCGATATCAGAGCTAGTGTGTCGACAAACAAACCCTTGAGTATTCCACCGGCTTCAACAGTTTCAAGTCCATCTCACTATAGTCCAAAGTCTCCCAGCTTTTGATCAGGGATACCAGCAAACTGGTATCACTCGAAGAGAAGAAACTCTTACCGGAAATTCCTCTAAGTGTCATATTAGCTATCTGCCGGCGCCGGGTCGAGGTGGTTAGACAGTCGGTGTGTAAAATTACGCCGCGATCGGCATGGCCCCACTTTCTTCAACTTATCTTATCGAAATTTTATGCACTCTCCAATACCCCTGCAAATTGTCGTACCATTTCCACATTTCACACACATCTTGGACAATACGCAATAGGTCGGGCCACGCATACATACCGTAGGAACTTGAATAATTGAACCGTGTGCTATGAAGTCCGAAATTCCCTTCTCTGGAATAGGGGCAAAAAACACAGCAAAAACACAGCTCTTTCCCCCTACTGAGACAGAAATTTTTTTTTCTTGACCTTACCGAGAGAGGAAAGTCCGACGACATAGCAGACGATTCAATTATTCAAGTTTCTGCGGTAATCGATCAACATCGGCAACGGAAATCCACACTGCGGTCTCAGGCAGTTTCAACAATAATCGAGTAATATCTCCTATACGCCCAATAAAGATGCATAGATTCTGGGTTAACTACCCTTACTAGAGCTGAATAACAGGGATCAGTGCATTCTCACCGGCCAATTGGACAGTGTCGGCGGTTGGCTGGTCGAGACAAGCGACTTTTAGGAGTGGGGGGAAGGGGAGGGTGGAGAAGATAAGGTTGCCTTGTTTTACTTCGGGAATCCGGGAGCGGGCAAGACAGATCTTAGGTTACCAGACCACAATAGTGGGATTCTTGGCAAGAAGTGACGGCGGCTGACGATGAGAAACACTAGCTCCCGGCGATTGACAGCCTGCACGATTGGGCAAGGAAGGAAGATACTGCCGTTGCATCCCTGCACTCTTACGAGGACTCGGGGGTGGGCAAAAGTAAGGCAAATTTAAGCTTGCGCACATCAAGATTAGGTTTGTGTCACTGTAGCGACAGCCAATCTTAGTCAGATTTTCGAGGTGGAAAAGTCTGGCGAACTAGCTGCCCTGGATGCCCTGGGCACCTGGTGCCAAAGACCAGGAGAGGGGCTTGGTGCGAGGGCAGATAGGATTTTTAGATTTGCCGTGATGTGCGTAGGTTAGAGTTGGGCAGATAAGGCGTAAATTCCATATGTAGAAAGCCCGAGAAATAAACATCGGTAAAAAAAGAAAGAAAAAAGTCCGGCGCACTCTTGGCACAATGAGTTTACTGTACTCTCCCCGGCAATTGGCTGATTAACCTACGAGCTTATCGGGGCGGTTCGCCTCACTTGTCTTTGACCCCTGGCACCAGCACTTCGTTGCTCTGCCAGAGCGGACAATTCCCCGCTCGACGGGAGCATTCTGGAGGAGCATGTTGGTTAGGGGCCACCCCAACTGATGTACGCGAAGCGTTTCGAAAAGGGAAAAAGGAGATTGGCAGTGGGCTCCTATTTGCCGATTTGGTGCGAAGGTTAAGGATCGCTATTTCTTCATTATCCGAAGTCCCACCCACCGGCATGTCAAGGCTCTTGACAGATGCCTGCTGAAGCGTGTGCCAGTCACCGAGAGATCCCGTAGTTCGAGAATATTCCACACAGGGGGGGCCTATATGGGGGGACTTTCCACGCTTATTACAGCGGGTTCAGTGCTGGCGGAGTGGACCTCATTACCGGCAACGGCATTAGCCGCTGGTGTCACGTGGGCATGATTACCATTTGGTGTGGAGGAAATCATTCACTTTCCTATTCGAAATAGCTTGCCGAAGTTTTTATATATTGTGTCGACGGTACATATTTATATCTAGTTATAGAATGGGTATCTTGGATAAGGAATTGATACAAATGGTGGTCTGATCTACTATGGTTTATTAGTGTTGTAGGGGGGTAGTTTGAAGTTCCTTTCTCGCAACCGGACCTCCTATGTCGTACTTAGGAGGGGCTGCACGGATTTTCCTGTACTTTATGAATACATCCAAGGATTTAACAAAACAGAAGTGGGGGAGGGGGAAGGAAGGCTATTTCAGATTGAGTCATGATTGCTCTTTGCTTATTTTCCCTCGTAGTTTGCGAATACCGGGGATGTCAGGCCATCAACCATCACTCCCACTAGTGAAGCATTTTCAAAAGGAACTGCTACTACACACCACCTAGATTTCAGAAAATGTGCCAAATTTTGGCGGTATAGCAACTCCCGCTCTTTGTTTTATCGATACTACCCCATTACTTTACCATTCGACTCCGGCTTCTTGTGTATGCCACCTCCGACAGACATCGCCCCTAGGTGACTGGGAAATGGCCATCACAAAATCGGGCCCGGTGTTCAGTTGAGGAGATTATCCTACTGACTGTTCTGTAGGGCTGAATCCCCGGTGCCATCAATAATAATAATAGGAAAGGCCAACATGGTGGAATAGTGCCCCGATTGGATCACGGATGTACTCAATGGGACTGATAGCGAAGTTTTGTGCGAAGGTGCAGCCTGCCTCCCCGGCCCGTATCGACCAACTATATAGAGCAGATAGGCCATGTGTATGATACGGGTTTGTAAAACTGCGATCCCTGAGAGTAATCTGTAACAGCCACACTAACTTACCAACAGGACTTTTAGCGTGTCGAGTGCATTAGGGGGGTACCGAGCGAGTTGCTCGCCCGTGTCGTCTACTTGAGTGCCGTAAAAACCAAAATAATTGAGAATGGCGCTAGGACGCCGGAGTTGCCTCTCCTAGTAAGGTCTATTTTCTCAGCCGAGGGCTGACTGTGTTTTCTCCCCCTAATCCAAAGGGGGAAATTTTGGACGCCCTAGTGCCATTCTCAATTACCTCGGGTTTTACGGTAAAGGGGAAAAACATAGGCGAAGCCGTAACCGCATTGCGATAACTATATAATCGCGCTCGAGCCAACTCAGCAAGTTGCTGTCACCATGCTGTCTTTGCTTCGGCTGTACAAGAGGTTTCTAGCCATGTGAATATCAAGGCAGATTCAGCACTCTAGAAGACAAGGAGTGGTGGGGAAACAGTTGAAAGCCTTATCCTGCTAGGATGAGAGTTTCTCATTCTCCGAGAGAGAGTTTTGCTTGATATCCTGAATTGTGGTGCTACCCTTTTCGGTTGTACAGAGCTCAGGGTTCAGGGTAAGTGAGGCGAACCAACTCTAATTAGATCGTAAGCCAATCAGCCAATCATGGGGTCGAGTATGGTGAACTCATCATGTTAAGAGTTCGCCAGACCTTTTTCCGCCTCGAAAATCAAGCTGAGATTTGCTGTCCCTATAGTCACACAAACTTTAATTTGTTGTGTGCAGCTCGAGTTTGCCACCTTACTTTTGCTCACCTCCTTGCGCGGTCCAATTGAAGCCAGACACTTAAGGCCCGTTTACCTTTACGGCTATCTAGTCGTTCGAGACGGTGCCGATTGTTAAGGGGCTTGAAGGTTGCTAGGGTGCGGGCGGGTGCCGGCTGATGCCGTTTACCTATCGTACCCTAGGGTGCCTTCAACTCGAGTAGTGTTTGGTGGGATTTCCTAACGCGCCTCCAAGGCAACGTCACGTTTTTACCGTCTAGCAACAAGAATTTACGGCGGTCGGAAGTTAGGCAAACACCTTTGCGCCCTCTATCAGAAAGTGATGCCACAACACCGTATTTGCTCGTATAATCCACTATCTCCGTATGCAAGGCTATCTCCATAATCAGGGACAAAATTCCCCAAGAAGGATTAGTGTTTTCCTCACACGGTCAAGCCGGAGTGTGCTGAGCGCGCTGGATCTCACTAACTGGTATTCGCAATTCTGTTAGCCTGTCAAACTAAACCTGGAGTGGGCTGAGGCAAGGATTGACGGAGATAGCCTTGCATACGGACCCTTAAGCTGGCAACGCCCATAAAAAGTGTCCGGCTTCAATTCGGCGGCGCCAGTACAAGACCGAGATTGTTTCTCGGGTCAGCCTAAATTGGCCGTGTGAAAACATCACCATACAGTAACCCACGGCCAAGCGAGTTCACGGTGAGGCGAGAACGTCCATAAAACTTTATAGGACAGGGATTATTTGTATGGGCATTCTCGCTATGCCATGGACTCGCTATGCTGTGGAATACTATAGCACTTGTAAATGACGTGACGACAAAAGAAGTTTCACCCAAAGAAATTCAATCCACCAGCGACGCAACCCAAGAAAGCACCCCAAGCCAATATAAACAAGCCGCTCTGCACATTACCTCCCAGACAAGGAGAGATAGCTACAAAATATATTAACCAATAGTTAATCTGTCATGATAGTTACATGGGGTTCATCGGCATGAGCATTCAAAAGAATCTCTCTTGAAATGGAGGCATTCAACGTGGCTGAAAAAGTGTTTTTTCGAGTGCCAAGTTCCCAGTTGATCTGTTAGTTTTGTATGCAAAAAGGCACCACACCCACCAAAGTCCTACGACTCAGACCTGCATAAGCCTCATTTCAACCCCGGGACTAAATGCCTCTACTCTCTGGTCCGGCTCCTGCAGCTTTCTAGAGTGGGGTGGGGTGTTTGATTGCGTTGGTCGTTTTATTGTTTGCGCTCATTGGCACTGAACTATTGGCAGATTTTATATTATAGTATCACAAACATAGTGGCCTAGTCGTTGGATCGTACTCGGATCGTTTAGCTGTTGCGTGATGAAACTGAAGAGCACCGTGTTTTGAGATAAGCTGTGAGGCGAAGTCAAGCTGCGGAAGTTCCCGTTTCCTTGGCATCAAAAGAGGTTGCCACAAAAGGAGTCAAATCACCCCGTTATTCCACAGTGCTGCCCACGGAAAGCTTTGATATATCCTTCCATTAACCTTTCATATTTCTCTATTACTTCTACGCAGCCAATATTTTGGACAGCATCATGGCCCAGACGACGTATACACAATCGATTGAACTCAGAAACAGCAATATCAACAGCGGCAATATAATAGGGAGCTACAACAAGACGGTTTATAAATCCGATGAGGATGCCCAGATAGTTCGTTGGCTCTCCCCATTAGAGCCAGAAAACAGACACCATAGCGTGCGCATTGACCGATTCGACAGTGTCGGGAGTTGGCTTTTGGATACACGGGAGTTTCTGGATTGGAGGGGAGGTGAGGGCGGAGCTGATAAGGCCGTCTTATTTTGCTCCGGGAATCCAGGAGTAGGGAAAACATATTTGAGGTATGTGGCGGGATTCTTTGAAAGAACTGAGTGTTACTCACAGTTAAAAAATAACAGTTCCCTGGTGATCGACAGCCTGTGCGATCAGACAAGGAAGGGAGATATCACCGTTGCATGCCTGTACTGCGACTTCCTTGCGCAGCAAGAGCAGACCACTACCAACATGATAGGGGCGATTTTGGGACAGCTCGTCGGCAGAAGTGGCATCCCGGACGATATACGGGAGGCATTTCAGGTGGGGAAAATGGAGGTTGGTGGCCGAAGGCCACTGCGTCTGGATTTAATGCGCATGTTAAAGACCGCTATCGCTTCACTACCACAAGTTTTCATCTGTATCGATGCGGTCGACGAATGCCTATCAAAGAATATTCCAGAGCTACTCGAGTCGCTAAAGGACATTGTTCGAGAGTCCCCTACAACGAGAATATTCCTCACCGGGAGGCCCCATATCAAGGAAGATATTCGGAGACATTTCCCCAAGGTGGTTGTGATACCCGTCAGCCCTAATATGGATGATATGAGGAATTATCTTGAGATGAGGTTAGACAAGGACACCGAGCCAGAGGCGATGAGCAGTGATTTGCGAGCGAGCATTATCAGTGCTATGCTGGAGAAGATGTCAGATATGTATGTAGGACCATTTTGTATTTCCATTCTATCACGGAGGCATACTTACCAATAATCGTATAAAGGTTCCTCCTTATCGCGCTAAACATCGAGGCCATTCTGGCAGAGGTGACAATTCGTCAGAGAAGAAAGAAACTCCAAGAGATGACACAAGGCAATGGGCTAGACGATGCCTACACAGCAACTCTGACCCGAGTGAAGGCACAGAAGGGAAATAAATCGGTACTCGGGCTGAAAATCCTAATGTGGGTGTCGTATTCGGAACGGCCATTACGGGCCGAGGAGCTCTGTCATGCCCTGGGAGTAGAGATTGGATCTTCTGATCTGGATCCGGAAAATATTCCTGCGTTACGGACACTTCTGGCATCATGTCTGGGTCTTGTCACGGTTGAAACATCTTCGTCCATAGTCCGACTGGTGCACTTCACTCTGCACGAGTATCTCCTAAGCAATCCAACCCTATTCTCTAGTCCCCATGCGACAATTGCTGAGGTTTGCTTGACATACCTGAATTTTGAATCGGTTATGGCTCTTTCGCCAACTCTTCACTCAGCCCCCTCAATACTGCCCCTTCTGGAATATTCTTCTTGTTACTGGGGCAAGCATACAAGAATGGGAGTGACGGCGGAAAATGTCAAAATACTCGCGCTGAGGCTTCTAGCTAGATTCGATGAACATATAGCTGCTCAGTTACTGTTATTGCGCAATAGTAAAGATACCGACTCCGGCCCATATTTTGACGGGGTCGGAGGACCTACGGGATTTACCGGACTCCACGGAGCATCATTTCTCGGGATAGTCGAGGTAGTTGCTGATCTACTGGAGATCAAAGAATGGGACGTCGACGCGGTCGATTGCACGGGGAGTACGGCTCTCATATGGGCAGCTAAAAAAAGACATGAGGGAGTTGTAAAGATCCTTTTAGAACGAGCGCACGTCGATCCCAACAAGGCTGACACAGAAGATGGCCGAACGCCACTCGACTGGGCGGCTGCGAAAGGCCATGAGGGGGTGGTAAAGATCTTTTTGGGACGAAAGGACGTCGATCCCAACAAGGCAGACCCCAAGTACGGCGGAACGGCACTCTTGTGGGCGGCTCTGAACGGGAATGAGGGAATGGTAAAGATTCTTTTAGAACGAGAGGACCTCAATCCCGACCAGGCAGGCACTTTTTATTGCCGAACACCGCTCGAGTGGGCAGCTCTGAGTGGGCACGATGGCGTAGTGAAAATCCTGTTGGAACGAGAGGAGGTCAATCCAAACTATGCAGACCCCAAATGTGGCCGAACGGCACTCTCGCTGGCGGCTGAGAACGGGCATGAGGAGGTGGTAAAGATTCTTTTAGAACGCGGGCACGTCGATCCCAACCAGGCTGACACCTTTGGCCAAACAGCGCTCTCGTGGGCGGCTGAGAACGGGCGGGAGGGGATAGTAAAGATCCTTTTAGCACGAGGGGACGTCAACCCTGACCAGGCCGACACCTTTTATGGCCGAACGCCGCTTGCATGGGCGGCTCAGAACGGGCGTGAAGGCGTGGTAAAGATCCTTTCGGAGCGGGAGGGAGTCAATCCAGACCAGGCAGACACCAGGTATGGCCGAACGGCGCTCTCGTTGGCCGCAGAGAATGGGCAAGAAAAGATAGTAAAGATGCTTTTGGAACGAGGTGATGTCAATCCCAACAAGACAGACACTGACGATGGTCGAACGCCACTCGCATGGGCCGCTGTCAATGGGCATAGCGAGGTAGTAAAGATGCTTTCAGAGCGCCAAGACGCCCGCACCACCACTACACAGGACCGCAAGAACAAAATCCTACGAGCGGCGGCCTCCTCCAAGGGACGTGAAAGAGTTGTGGGGATCCCATGGGACAATGTCAATTCCCACACAACAGATCGTCGTGGCCAGGTGTCCCTTCCGCCCTTCCTTAGGAATAGGGACGAATATAAAATCGACATAGAATCAAGAGGTCAAAATCCCAATTCTAATATCAAAGTCTTAAACAGCCTGCCTACAGCCCCCCTAGCCAACCCCAATTACCGGGAACGGAGATTGCACCTCAAGGACCGCGTTCCCAAGTCCGTCGATCGCAACCTCTCTTCAACTGAACTACCACTCTTACCTCAACCCCCCTTAATGTCGCCCCTCAAACCCTCCCCCCCTTTCTGGCAAACTGATATCCATCGCAATAGCACCCAGCCAACCCTCTGGTTTGCATTTAACCGGTATTTCATCATCGCTTTTTTCCTCTGCCTCTTAGTTTTTCTTGTTTGCCTCCCTCCTCCGATGCTGTCACACATATTCTCTTCCCCTAGATAATCACCAAATGTAGGGTTGGTGAAGGCAAGGCCTTTGTCGGTTTAGATATGAATACATTTTGGTAAAGGGGGTTCTGTCTGATTTCAACCCGCTATTTAATATTCATCTACTTTTTTTCTTTATTTTTTCTCCCTGTTTTCTTTCCCTTTCACCTTCTTCAGAGCTATTGTTAGACGCCCTTCCTACAATCACCTTTCTTGGTTTTTATTCAGCGTTCTCTTATGCTTTGTGAGCAGTGGTGTACAGTATAGCATATGGCAGGAGAATATGTATAATAGGAGTCCAGGCTGCACTCGGACAAGCCCTGTTAATTTCGTAAACCGTCAACTTATCTCCTTCCAGTAATTTTTCTCAATCAGTATTCACAGCCGTCTAGTCCGCCCTTCTTCAGGGTAGGACGGATGAAATACGCCGGAGGAAGTGAGGACCGGACGGACTGTAAGAAGCTATAGCCCTAGAGCCTGGACCTCCGGCACTAGCCCAATTTGAAATCATACACCTCCGAACGGATCATTCTTGTATCATCAGACATCACTCGTGCCTCTCCCCCTTGTCCACCAACCGTCCCCCGCTTACTTTGGACACACATGTCTCACTCGGTATAGCCCGCCATGGATGGAGTACGGACAGTAGTCTGGTCCCTTCTCGGGCGCTTGGGGGTGCCCTCGGGCAGTTCGGGGCCTTCCTCTCAATGCCACCAAGTGATTACTTTCCCTTTGATCCACGCAATATGCCATACAGCGATACTAACTCCTTCTGCTACATACCATTTGGGCAGGGTCCCAAATAAGTAGTATAAAGTCTAAGCTTCATTCATTGCATACTATTCACATGTACGTTTTGTTGTTATGAGCTGCCGATTGCGGAGAGATGAGCGAGTGAGAAAAGGAAAGAAGGTTGTAACAGCTGTATGTTCGGATTCGTATATTGTTTGCGGGTTCCTTTTTCTATGGCGGGCCAGGGTTTATATATACAAGTGAAGAGTTTCCCGATGTTTTTTTACTCGCAGAAATCATTCCGGACATGATCATACAACAAGGAGCTCCGGTCGCATTGACGCTCTGTATTCTGACCCATGCTCCGCTTTCCTCTCGGATTATTTCCGGCCATGTATGCGAATCCTCATATAGGGTATAACAACCAGATCACCCGTTCCTCCGCGCTGATTTATGACAGAGGAAAGTAGCGACTGATGATTGACAGGATAGGGGAGGTATTGTCCGTTAACAAAAATAACTGTACATCAACGGACGGAAAAACTTGCCCATGGCAACCCACTACCCCACCAACCCCACCATCATGAAAAATAGAGGAAAATTAAAAAAATGTAAAAACATAGTAGAAATGAATATTTAGTATACCATCCATCAGCCTTAATAATTGCTTTCACCCATTCTACCATTGACCCAGCCAAAGTATCAAAAACCTCTGGGGTCAAGAAGTTCCCAACAATCAGTAATGGCCTCCTCTATTGCTTTTTTCACCACATCAACAGGACCCTTCATGAGATAGAGCTCAGGATAGTTCTTGTGAAGCTTATCTTTCACCAAAGACCAAAGATTTTCAATGGGATAGAGATCTGGTGAAGAGGCAGGAATTTCCAGAAGAGTAATCCCCTAACCTCTGAGCCATCTCCTAAAGGGCAAGTGAGTCTTAGCATTGTCAATGATAAAAAATACCTCTTCATCTTCAACCAGTTCCCTGATATCCTCCCATATTCTTAGAAAGTCATAATGATCATAAACATGAATAATTGACTTTCCAGTAACTCCACTCCTAGCAGAAAAAGGATCAGGAAAAACAGGTACAAAAAGAACCTGAGTTTAACAATAAAAAAAACCGGTCATCATCTGGCTAATCTCCCTCTCCCCTCTCCTCAGGCTAGCAGCAGGTACAACACAATCCTTATTCCACTTCTCATTTGGGTCTCTAAATACCTATTTTCTCCTCTTTCCGCTTTCTCTCTCTACACCTACCTCATCTCCCCACATTGGTTTCCTTGTCCACATTTCTCTTGTCCAATACTCATGAGCTAATGCATATTCCAATTACTCTTAAGCTAGATCTTCATCCCAATGAGCCCTTGCCTGTGCCAACCACTTTTTCTGATGCTTTTGTTAAAGTCTTCTCCTTACTGTCATAGCAGAGAAATTGGGAGCAACTTTTTTGGCAATCTCAGAATAGCTAGTAGTGCGATTGCGGAGAGCTTCCTCCACCATGGAATCATGCTGCAAGTCGATAGTTTTAGGATATCTTCCTCGGCCCTTTATCACCTAACCCTCTTGAGGTCCATTGTAGATAGTGTCTTTAACTTTGTTGATGGAGTGGAATTGGGAGATAGCTCATTTGAGGGTCGTGTAAGCTGAGAATTCTTCCCTCTGGTAAACTCAGAGTGGTACTTGGAGGGGATAGGGTTTTTTGCATAAATGCCGGGAATAGGAGGCATAGTTTCTTAAAACAGATGAGGTAGGAAAATGGGTTCTGTGACCGGTACCGGTTACTGGTTTGGTTTTGAGTATCGTTTGATACTCCATATGTTTTATAATTGAGTTTGATAATCATCATGTTTTTTGTTTGGTTTTGAGTATCATTTGACGCTTGATATGTTTTATGTTTTGTATCAAGTTATTCTTTATGATACTTGATAAATTTATATAATGTTTCAAGGCTACCGTTTTGGAGTCTTCATGATTATTGTTTACAAAGGCTCCGCTGAACCTGACAAGTGTATTTAAAAAATGCTATTCTCAGGAGTTAGAGAAGGCAGACATCGACAAACAGAGTTGTCAAATATACTTCGTTCAACGGTCCCTTCTTCTTTTTGCTTCCACAATTCAGACCAAACATACTTACCTATTTGGTACCACTTGGTAGTTTTGATATAGTAAGAAGTAGTGTTAAAACAACTTAGTCTAAGCCTCCGGTACTTAGTCTTGTTAGATACCACACTTTGTTGTGGAGATACTATTGTTACCCTATGGAATCCCGCCACCACCCACATCAGCAAAAATCATGCTTGGCCCCTGGTGCCCCCACTGTGTCTGGCCCGCCTAGCGTACAGAACTTAAATCGCAAATCAGGACGCAAGCACTTAAACCAGGTATCACTGGGGGCAACTTGCCCAACACTATATCTTCCGTCGTCACCTGGTGGAAGACCATAGCTTCAGGGCATCAGTTGGTGTAACATCATATCTTTTGAGCATCACCGGGCCACCATCATGTTTGCCGGTCACATCCTGATACGCAATCTAATTATCAGAATCAACTAGGGAAACAGGTCAAGGGTGCCCACTTTGCTTTCAGACCTGGGTGACAATATATTTTACCCTCTTATAGTCCATTTAGATAGTCTTCTATTGAATTTCTAATTGAAGTAAATATAGGTGGCACCTCACTCATGGCTTCCCCATGGCTCCTCCATGTATCCCTCCAGGTATCCATCTCGGTCAGAGTGGTACCTTCATGGTTATTGACTGCGTAGGAATGGGCCTTATACCGGCATGTAGCTGGCATTAGATCCAACAACCTCCCGCAAACAGAATTGAAATCCGTCAAGCGGTTGTGAAAGAATCTGGAATTGAGTCAAATTCCGCCAGCATAGTACTTATATAACCAAATCTACTATTGTCGCTACTACTCATTGACCGGACATTGGATATTGCCTATTAGGATTTGCCCCAGTAACGAATTATTCCTTACCTTGTACCTTCCCTATTGTTAGAGTTTCCTATTGGGTAGTTCTTGCCTTTGTTCGCTTATTACGACCTTTCATCTCTTGTAACCTATTGGGAAACCCTATGCTTCCTACTATGTATTACAGGTTTAGTTCATTAGTAGCGATCCCTTACTTGTTTGATTCCCTTACTTGTTTTGTTACTTATATTCTGTTGCATTTATAGCTTTGTTTTATAACTTAGTTGTTTTGGCTTCTACCTTAGCGTAGCTTAGCATTCTTGTTTGGACCAGATATTACTTATGATTTATTTGTATTGGAAAGAGCTCGAGATCCCCTAAAGATTCCAACTGTCAAGCCTTACATAAACGCTCACTTTAATATACTATGTTAAACGGTCCCTGTACTAGGCCCTCATCTTTGTTATATCTCTTGTAGAGATTCCCATGGACAGTTCTCCTCCCTGTCCTTATAGTATCGCCGGATCTCTCTCTGCGAATCTCGCGAACCTTAGAAGCAGGTTACAACCTAGGGCCCCCTCTACCGAAGACAACGAAGTCCTAAGGCTTGATCAGACAGGTACTTCCCTTGCACAATTGCGTAGCTAGCGTCATGACCAACAACGTCCCACCCAGTGAATCAGAATCTGTCGAGCGGCCTGGAGTCATCTGCAATCGAGTAAAATTCCGCCCACTTAATACCTCCACAGAAGACAGTAACCACATCAGTCTTGATGCCACACGTACCTAACTTATACCGTTGTGTAGCTGGTGTCGAGCCCAGCATGATGAAGGTGTTAGATTCAGTATCACTCTTGTGTGTGTGGTGGAGCCTTCAGGGTAGGCCTGGTGGTAAGAATATGGAGGGGGAAAGGGAAAGTGTGGAGTTGCCTCGTATCAAAGACTAAGTGGTGAGAAACCATAACAATGCACTGGGCTAGAGACCGTCATAGCTATCACTCACTTTCAGACTGGAGTGAGCTCGCATTTTCGCTCTCTGAAACATCAAGTTCTGAAAATGGAACTCTGTGTCGCTCACTTGCAGGCTGGTGTCATTAGCGCACTATTAAGATTAAGAGTACGGCTGGGTGGCTTTCTCACCACCCAATGATTTGTGCCAAGGGAACTCCATTTCTAGGTATAAGAGATGGCGGGAAACTATCTGGATGGGGAGTGAATAAGGGGTGAATCAGGAGATGCAATGGTGTTGTTAGCTGTGTCTGGAGGCACCAGGGAGAAGGTGTTGTCACTAGTAGCGTTCAGAGGTAACTGTGTATGGCAACGCACTGCCTCATGCACCTGGCACAAGCCATTGTGGCAACCAGTCATAGAACGCTACTGGCATCATGGGCACTAATATTCTGTTCCTGCTATCCTGACGCAACAGCTGCGCATCTGGTGCAACATTCTTTTTTGCTGATGCAGGAGGCGGTTACAGGTTCAGTTTTTGGTTGATGTAAAGGAATTTCTTTATGCGGTGTTCAAAGTAAGCGGTCATGAGGAGGGTGGCATTGCCGCCGATCGTTGCTGTACAGTTATTTTCCTTAACATACAATACAAAGTAAAATAGCTTGTGTGCCAAGTGATTGCTAGTGATTGGTACTACACTTTTAATATCGTAAAATATTTAAGGCGGCAAGTTAGTGGGTTAACAGGAGTCAGGGTGGTCACGTCGTCCTAGAGAGTACTCTCCATGCTGCGCCCGGGCAGATAAAGTAGTTTAAAGTACAATTCCAAAAAATAAAAAAACATGACATCCCCTTCAAAGCGACAACTCTAGCCCGGTAGTTATCTATATGGCCGGATCTTTTGAAAACCAGACATCACAGAAACCCACCTCATTCTCAACACTTTTAAAGCATAATTTAGATAGGAAGATAACACGGTAACTGTAATTGATGTACGTTACAGAACTGTACATCTATCTAGCTAGCTAAGACTCTTACATCACTATCATATCTAAAGACTGCCGTACGGTAAATTCTTGTCTCACAGAAACGCACCATAAAGCAATGGCAGAGATCGCCAGAGTGTATCAGTGTGCTTCCTTCTGGGAGTGCAAATATCTATGATTTTGCTGTAGTAAGCAAAGGTCTTTGAGCGGGACGCTTTTTGCAGAGTTTGGTGGTTTGAACACCCTTCTGGTTATAAGTAAGTCGCACTGTAGTCGATCGCGGGATAGGCTGCCCTCGTGGAGACGAACTTGGTGACAAAAGTGGTAGACCCCACTTGGATTCCCAGACAAAATGCACAAGTTTAGCTATCCATGATGGAGGAGAAGAACTTGTGTTCTTCAAAGAGTAATCAGATGAAAGGGAATCACTAAGGGTTTAGCATATGGCATTGGCAATTTTTTTCACCCTGCTAAGTGCTAGCTGTAAGTAAGTGAAGCTAGCTCCGGTGTTCCGGGGGCTCCACAGGGACGGCGGGGATAATGCCAAGAGGATGGGATGGGATTGTGCGGGGGACTATAGGGGGCGTCAGAAGACAGTGGGGTGAAGGTAAGGGCTGCGAGGGGGCACATGCGGTAGGTACCTAGAAAGACGGCCTGGCACGAGTCGATGAGAATGAGGGGAACGGTCGGGGATGGGAAATGACGGCCGGGGAAGGCTGGCAAAGTATGAGTGATATATGGTGATGCCCTGTAATCGAGATAGTAAATAATATTCCCGCAAGAAAGAGAGGGAGGTTAAATAAATTATCAAGTGCTGCAAGTGTTAAGAAAAACCTAAAAAAATCATTCCGCCGCGAGCCTTATTTCTCTTTCAAATACTTCTCTAAGTCTTTGCTTTAACTCTTGGGGTGTCTCCTTTGGATATAAAAATAAAGATTATTGAACTGGTGATGTCGCAAAAAACTTATGCAACCGAAGTTGAATCGCAGCCCAAAGCCTAGGATTTTCCTCACATCCGGATATTCTTCCTTGCTTATTAGTTTACGCACATGACACATGATTTGCCGGACCACAAAGTATGAGCGTGATGAAATCATTAACTTGGCGTTTCCGAGCATACAAGCTGGAGGAGTGTAATAGAAAAAACTCCATAGGGCGTCCGGTGCTACCTCCATCTGCCCTAGTCCGTCCGTGGGCTCGAAAAAAACGGACTATGATCTGTGATCCGTCCCTCCGGTCGTACCTCCAAGACGGACTGGACGGTTCGGAACACTGGCTAGCTCGTGTGGTGGTAGCAAAAATCGGCTATAGTTGAAAGGCCAAACGGCAGACAAGAACGATATCGTATCGTATAGTAACTTACCGTGCCTTACCGTTCGAACCCTAAAGAATGGCGAGTGATCGATGATGAAACGAAACAACAGCTACAAAACGCCAAGATAAAAGCAACACTTAGAAGACAGATCGCCAACACAACTTAAAGCGGGGAAAAGACTTTTCATTCACTCACTCACTCTCAACTTCCACGATGCTCAACTCACTAACTAACTAACTAACGGTATAGACAGGAGTATAAATAAAGTAGAACGATGCCTTCCTCCTATCCTTCCATCGATCGCCACACCGGTCCATACTGTTCCGCGCATGCCCTCGCTTCTATGCCGGTCTCCCTTTCTTCCATGCCGGTTTCCTTTCTTCTACGCATATTCCCCCTTTCCTTCTGCAAGAAAATCATCAGGCTAACAAAGGAAAGAATAAACGTCACAGAGAAAACCTCTTCAGGCTCCGTAGACTACATGCATCAAACTCTCCCTTCATCGATCCCAAGCGCATATCTGGAGGTTTGTTGAACGATAACGGTATAGAATGCACCTGTGAAGAACATGCCAGCAGCATAAAAGAACTTGCTTCTGGATGGCGTATCTATCCACAGCACATGTCCGGTAAACCTTTTTGTCAGAAGGATAACGGGATAGGCTCGGTGTGTGTCTGACCGGTTGAGTGCATGGCCGATAGATATGGTGAGTATGCCGAACGGCTTCCAAGAATTCTCCCAGCTTGACTTGTAGAAATCCTATGCAAATTGACTGTCTTCATAGTGTTTTGGGATCTTCTCCTAGAACCCTAGTACTTGGAATTCATACCATGTTTTCGGTGACTTGGTGTTTAACTATGTAAATCTTTCCCTTAAGCTGTACTATCTAAAAAATACTTAAAAGCACAGGGGTTGCGCATTTTTTACTTTAACACCTGACGCATCCTCCGTGCTGCACTATAACTTATCTCAGGAGTGAATGCTATTGCGACAGATTGGACTGTAGTGCAGAGGGGAAATCGGGTTTTGGTGATAATACAGGTCCCCAGTGGGAGCAAATGATACCTTGGGTGAAGCAAGTAGTATCGAGTTCACTCAATGCTCCACTCTTCAGCCTCACCTGCTTTGTGAGAGTGTTTGCTTGTAGAAAAGTGTCGAATTACCAGTGCCAGTGCAAAATTCTAGATGGCACACAATGTATCAATCATACTAAGAAATGTACCAGCCATAATGGACAAGCGGTGGCCTACTCCTAGGGTCCGCGATAATACTCGCGCCGAGAATAAGGCCTGGGACAACGGGCGCAACCACAATCCCCCGCAAAATTCACGTATCATAGCAACCATGAGAGCTATCATAATCGCAACCACAACTGTAAAGTCAATTATCATTAAGGCCTTTATATTGGAGTTTTTTCCCCTATCTAGGAGTCTAGTATTAGGTAATAGGACATTTCATTTTGACTGTGGCATCAACTTGAGCCACTGCAGCATCGGGATAGTTGAGTGGGTGGGTAATTATGATTGCGCCTGTTGTCTCGGGACTTATTCTAGCGCACGTATTGTGCAGATGCAATGCACTACCCGAGGGCTGCTGCATGTGCACATATATTGCCGGAAAGGAAAAGAGCCTCCAAACCTGGAGGCAGATATTTGAGTTTCAAGATTGTGATATGATAATTAATGGGTTGACTAACGAACCTTTCTACAAGCTTCAAAAGTTTCGCTCCATCACGCCATGGCCCTAAGCATGTACGTATCCTGTAATCGGGCATATAATCCGGGAGCTGAGGAAGAAAAACTCTCGCTTAGAGATTCTTCTTAGTTACAAATTAGGCCTTACGTTTTTTAAACCCTAACCTTAATCCGCAGAACTATCTGGATTAGGGTAGGGTTGAGACACGTGACTTCAGTTGCCTCAATACCGCAAAAACTGGGGAAACTCACTGAGTTATTGTGCTTTTCCGAAAGGTTTCCAAAAACTCGCTAGACAAAAGGCTACGAATCGGGGGGGGTTTTTTTTTTAAGAGCTCTCTGTTTAATTAGCACTGGGCAAGCCACTGAATTTGAGAATTCACAGTATATCTGATTCTTTAGAGCGAAATTATTAGCACAGACCCCGGTGCATGTTATTGCGCAATCAAGCTCTGAAAAAAAAAATCTGGGAGAGCTGTGGGCCCCTTTCGCAACTTTTGGGAAACTACCATAAGTCCGGACCAGATTTAAAATATGTCAGATGCCAAACAAAGGCTTGGCCAATCAATTTTGAGGTTTACGCGAGCAGCACTCTTTCCCGAGGTATTTTGTGGCTTTACTCGAGTACCTGGAATCTGCAGGGGATCACGGAAGGGTTACCTGGGCATCTACGGACTTTCGCCTGGGTTGCCTACCCTCCAAACCTGGCGGTTGCCTGGGCGCCTGGCCTGCAGGCTTTGGCGCCGTGAATAATTGAGCCGGATTGACCCAGGCTTTTCAAAACCATGGCCGGACTGGCCGCTTGGGAACACTGTCAGACATTAACTTATATTTATTTTTATTTTTTTATATCGATGTCGTTGTTCTCATGATGAATACTGTGTTAGGTTGGAGTACGTGTGTGGCAGCGGCAATGTTGGCCACCGTGCTCATAGTGGCGTAATTTTGACACCAGTCGATAAGTAGAATGGAACGCCACACGACAAGCCACATCACCCCGCTTTCTTCAGAACGTTCATAAACTTCTCTACTACTCTTACACTTGTCGTGCCGTTTTTACCTTCAACCAAAATTTGGACAGAATACCATGGCCCAACTGCACATACACGCTTGGTCAGCATCGACGATGAAAATACCCCCTCCAAGAACATGTAAGGTAGTTTCGATAATGCCTTCCACAAGTCCAACGAAGGTGCATAGAGTATACATTAGCTCTCCGCACTAGTTCCGCATACTCGGTATCGGTGCGTACATACCGGCCAGCACGGCAGAGTTGGGGATTGGTTCATGGAAACAAGAAAGTTTCGGGACTGGAATGGGGTGAGGGTGGAACTGATTAGTCTTATTTTGCCCCGGGAATCCGGGGGGGGGAGGGGGGGGGCAAGGCATCCTTAAGGTAAGCGGCGAACTCTGGGAAAAAAGTGAAGACTACTAACTGTGAGAAATATCAGTTTCTTGGTTATCGACAGCCTGTGGGATTAGGCGAGGGGACAAGATGTGGCCATTTCCGGTATAATTACGACTTACTTGCTTAGCAAGAGCGGGCAAGAGCCAACATGATGCGAGCCATTCTGAAGCAGCTAGTTTTTGAGGGTGGGCATTCGGAAGTATCTACGCGAGGAATTACAAGGAGGGAAAAAGGAAACTGGTTGCAGGAGGATGCTATTTGTGGACTCAAGGAGAGTATTGAGGATTGTTGTTGCTCCCCAAATCCCGAGTTTTTGCTTATATTAATGCTGGATGAGTTCCTAACGAAGGATATCCTAGAGCTTCTTGAGTTACAGAGAGATACCGTTCGGGAGTGCCACAAGATGCGGATATTCCTCACTGAGTAGCCTGATGTTGGGGGAGCCGATCGAAAATATTTCACCATGACAGTCACCACTGGCCCTCATATGGGAGATATTAGGGATTGTATTCAGAGATAGGGTTACACTATGATCCCAAGCCGGTGGAGATATTGATGATTGAGGGACGGGTACCGTGAGAGCTATCCCTGAAAAGATGTTTGATAATAAAATTATGTACGCAGGAGCATTTAGCGTTTGCACTCCATCAATGATGTACCGATATACTTATCCGGACTTGTGTGCAGGTTCCTCCTTGCTTCGCTAAACATTGATGCCATTCCGGGAGAGCTGGCAATTCGCCGGAGAAGAAATAAACTTGAGGAGGTGACCCAAGGCAATGGGCTAAGCAGCACCAGTACATGATCGAAAAGAAAAGAGACTGATAACCTAGATTTTCGGGTTCCAAGCTAGCGATTGCAGAACCATCACAGCGTGTTGACCAACTAACCTTTGAGTATTCCACAGGCTTCGACAGTTTCTAATCCTTCTCGCCATAGTCCAAAGTCTGCCAGCTTTTAGTCAGGCATTACCGGTAACTAGGCATGTACTCGAAGAGGAGAAACTCTCACTCAGAAAATATTCTAAGTGTCCTATTAGTCATACCTGCTCTCAAGTTGAGGTGGATGGACGGTAGGCGAGTAATGTTATACCATGAGCCGCATCACCCCGATTTCTTCAGCTTTGTTTACACAGATTTTCTAAACACCACCAATACCGGTACCCCTCCAAATTCTCATACCATTCCCACCCTTAACACACATTTTGGATAGAGCACTAGGGTCTAAGCTACACATACTCGGGCACACAATCGATCGACATCGGCGGTGGACATTCTCCCCTGCAGCAACGTATTCACGGAGTTTGAATAACAGCATCACCTTCTGCTCGAGTATATCCGACGATGGTGCATAGATCATGTGCCGGCTCCCTCTACGGTACGAGAACTAAATAATAGGCATCAAGGCGTTTGCGCCAGCTGATCTGGTGATGTTAGATATTAGCTTCTGAAAGGAAGTGAGTTCTAGGAGTGGAGAGTCGGGTGAGGGTTGAGTGAAAAGCGCTGTCTTGTTTTGCTCTAGGAATCTGGAAGCGGGCAAGAAACATCTGAAGTAAATGGCGGGATTTTTGGAAAGAAGCGACTGCGGCTGACGGTGAGAAATAGTAGCTCCTTGGTCATCGAATCGACAGCCTGTGCAATTGGGCGAGGGAGGAAGGAAGATATTGCTGTGGCATGCTTGTATTGGAACTTCGTTACTCAACAAGAGCAGACAATCGCTAACATGATGGGAGCTGTTCTGAAGGAGCTTGTTGGTTGGGGAATATCAAGATTGACCTACGAGAAGCGTTTCGGGAAGGGCAAAATGTGATTGGCAGTGGGCTCTTATGTGTTATTTGATGCAAAGCTTAAGGATCGCTATTTCTCTATTACCCAAAGTTTTTGTCTGTATCAATGCTCTCGACGAATGCCTGCCAAAGGGCCTACCATGGCTTCACGAAGAGATCACCTAGGGCGAAAATGTTGCTCACCTGAAGACTCGATATGAGAGGAGTTTCCCCACTTGGCACAGTGGCTCTAGTGCTCGCGCAGTGGACCCTATATCACCGGCACCAGAACGGCCATCGATCTGAAGTGGCATAATTACTATCTCAACTGCAGAAAATTATCTACTTTTTTTATCGGGGATAGCTTGCCGAAGTTTGTATGCATCGAATCTACGGTAGCTATATATATCTAGTTACAGGAAGGTTACCTTAGGCTAGAATTATTAAAAAGATTAGTTACGAGTGATGATTCGATAGTGTCTACTATTGTTTATTGGTTTCGTAGGGGGCTGTTTGAAATTTATTCCGTTCAATCGAGCCTTCTAGGCCATAAATTAGGGTTCGTACCGGGTTTTTCCGGTACTTTGCGAATAAATCTAAAGATTTAGTAAGAATAAATAAAAAAAAGGGAAAACGACGCCTTGGATGGAGTCGTGATCGGTCTTTGCTTCTCCCCAATTGTGTTAAGGCATTTCCAAAAAACACTGCTGTTGCATACCTAGATTCAAGAAAAAGGGCCACCTTTTTGGCGTGCTCTCCCGTTTGAAACTGCTTCAGCGCTCCTGTAGTAAGAGCATCAGGAGTAGCGGGGTACAGAGGCAATTGCACATTCCCACTTGGCCTTCTGTCTGAAAAATTAAGATCGCAACTCTGTCATTCTCTTCTTGAAGCTATCCCCTTATTTCGCCTTTCGACTCCAGCCCCCTTGCCTGTGCCATCCCGACATACATCATCTCTAGATGCAGGGGAAATTCCTATCACAAAATCGAACTACGTGTCTGGCCAGGAGAATTACCGTAAAACCTCTCTTTTAATGGACTGGCTGGACTAGAACTTTTCAAAATCTCTGGCACTAAGAAAAATAAGATTTTGGGAATTTTTGAAAAGACGAGTTTTTTGACGTATATCATTAACTCAGAAGTCTGGCCGATTGTAAACCGTCCTAGTCCAGGCTAGTTCATTAAAAACGAGATTTGATGCTATCCTAGAAGTGCTGAGTTTTCTGCGCTGGGTCGAATCGCCGATGCCATCGGTAACTTAACAACAAAAACAAATGCAAACATTGGAGAATAGTTCCACTATGAGATTACTGACGTGTTCAATGCAACCAATACTGTTGTGCAGTTCGCGGGGGTCTGCCTGGCCTCTGCCGACCTCCAGTATCGTGCAGACAGGCTTTGTGTATGACAGGGGCTGAGAGAACAACGATTCCCAGCTAATGCAGTGACAGCCATGCATGCTGCAGGTGTTTCGGGCCTATCGGGTGCATTAGGCGTGTCTTGAACGAGTTGCCTCATTGCACAAAGGGAGGATTGAGGCGTGCTCATGGCCACTGTGTGATAACTCTAGAATGGCGGCCGAGTCCAGCGTGTTGTCGTTGCTGTGTTGTCCTCGCTTCGACCCTGCAGGAAGCCCCCAAGCGTATCAACAGCGCGGTAGATTCCTCACTCTAGGAGAATCGAAGTTGTGTAAAAGTTTGTTACTCCTACGAGTAGGATGGGTGTTTTTAATCTCGGGGGAAATTCGGGTTTGGGATTATAAATGGTGGTGTTATTTTGGTTGTGAACAACGACAAAAAAAAAATCCCCCTAAAATAAATGTGATCTACAGTACCAAGTGCGCAACTCAATTAAGCAGAGTCTCCCTGGACCCGTGATATAAACGAGCCTCTCTACCTACACATTACCTCCCATAACAAGGAGAGATGGTTATAAAATATACCAAACAGTAGCTAATAAGTCAGGGTGGTGGAGTGGCATGGAGCTCACAAGCATGGGCACATAAAATAAGCTCATTTGAAAAGTCTAGTCCAGCTCCTGTCGTACTATAGAGTGTGGTAGAGAGTCTGACTTGTTTTCGTAGTTTTATTCGGATTCGAACTTGTCGACTCGGAACTGGGGGGAGGGGGTGGCATAATATTACAAACACATGCGCCCAGTCGCTGTATGATTCACTACTGTTTCCAATGGTTGCGCTGCATAGCACCGTATTTTACGGTAATCTGTGGGGCGAAGTTAGGTCCCGGTAATTCATCATACTCTCCAATTTGGTGCTATTTCCTTGGCGTGAAGATAACTGCTCAGTAGTTGCAAAAGGAGCCAAATCCTCCCGCCTCTCTTCAGATTTTCTCACAGAAACGTCCTGTATCCACCCATCAGCCCTTCATATTTTTCATATTTCTCTACCATTTCTACACACAACCGACATTCTGGACAGAGCATCATGGCCCAAATTACAAACAACTCGATGAATTTCGGTAACGGCAATATCAACTGCGGCAACACAGATAATAGTCACCACACCACCATCCATAAATCCGACAAGGATGCAAAGATTATGCGTTGGTTATCTCCACTAGAGCCAGATCACAGACATCATACCGTGCGGACTAATCGACATGAAGGTGTTGGGAATTGGCTTTTGGGAGCAAGCGAGTTTCGAGAGTGGAGGAGATGTGAGGGTGGAGCCGATAGGGCTGTGTTATTTTGCTCCGGGAATCCGGGAGTGGGCAAGACACATCTGAGGTAAGTAGCTGGATCCTCTCAAACAAGTGAATATCACTAATCGCTAGAAATACTAGTTCACTAGTGATCGACAGGCTATGTGACGAGGCGGGGGAGGAGGGTCCAGCGGTTGCATGGTTGTACATTGACTACCATGCCCAGGAAGAGCAGACAGTCACAAATCTGATGGGAGCGATTTTGAAGCGACTGGTAGGCGAGAGGGAAATCCCGAAGGAGATAGAAAAGGCATTTCACGGAGGGAGAAGGCCGTTACTTGCGGAGCTGATCGGAATATTAAAGAAAGCTATGGCCTCGCTACCACCAGTTTTCATTTGTATCGATGCGCTCGATGAATGCCCACCAAAGAATCTTCTAGAGCTACTTGAGTCGCTACGAGATATTGTTCGAGAGTCCCCTACCACGAGAATCTTCCTCACCGGGAGGCCCCATGTCAGGGAAGCGATTCAGAGATATTTCCCGGAGGCAGTTGTCATACCCATCAATCCTAATAGGGATGATGTGAGGAGTTACCTGCAGATGAAGTTGGACAGGGATGAGGACCCAGAGGCCATGAACGATGGTTTACGGGCGGATATTGTGAAAACTATTATAGACAAGGTGTCTGATATGTGAGTAAGATCATTTAGCCTTCGCTGCCTATTGATGATGTATACTTACCGAAGGTTCTGTGTAGATTCCTCCTCGTGTCCCTTAAAATCGATGCTATTTTAGGAGAAGTGACAATTGGTCAGAGAAGAAAGAAACTGAAAGAGATGGCGCGAGGCAACGGACTGAGCGACGCCTATACGACAACCATAACCCGACTGAAGGGGCAGAAAGGAAATAAAGCGGTACTTGGATGGAAGGTACTGATGTGGGTGCTGTATTCGGAACGGCCATTACGGGGGGAGGAGCTCTGTCAGGCCCTGGGAGTGGAGATAGGATCTGCGGAGCTGGATCTGAATAACGTCCCTGCATTACGGACACTCCTAGCATCTTGTCTAGGTCTTGTAACCATCGAGGCATCTTCGTCCATCGTCCGGCTAGTGCATTTCACTCTGCAGGAGCATCTCCTAAGTAATCCTACCCTATTCTATGGTCCTCACGCAACAATTGCCGAGGTGTGCTTGACATACCTGAATTTTGAATCTGTCAAGAACCTTTCGCCAACTCTTCGCTCGTCCCCTGACACAATACCCCTTCTAGAATATGCTGCTGTTTACTGGGGGAACCATATAAGAATGGGGATAACGGAAAATGTCAAAAGACTTGCACTGAGGCTTCTCGATAGATTTGATGAGCACATATCAGCTCAACTACTATTATTACACCATAGTCCGTATAGATATGAGGGGAGGGAAGGGCCTACGGGGTTCAGCGGGCTCCACGGAGCATCATTTTTCGGGGTAGTGGAGATAGTTGCTTGTGTATTGGAGATGAAGGAATGGGATGTTAATGAGACCGATTGCATAGGGAATACGGCTCTCGCGTGGGCAGCTGTATTAGGGCATCAAGAGGTTGTAAAAATGCTTTTGGAACGAGACGACGTCAATCCCGACCAGCCAGACACCAAATATGGCTGGACGCCACTCTCGTGGGCGGCTGAGAACGGTCATGAGGGAATCGTAAAGATGTTTTTGGAACGAGACGACGTCAATCCAGACCGGTCAGACACCAATGGCTGGACGCCACTCTCGTTGGCGGCTGAGAACGGTCATGAGGGAATCGTAAAGATGCTTTTGGAACGAGACGACGTCAATCCCGACCAGGTAGACAGATTGTGTGGCCGGACGCCACTCTCGTGGGCGGCTAAGAACGGTCATGAGGGAATCGTAAAGATGCTTTTGGAACGAGACGACGTCAATCCCGACCAGGTAGACACATTGTATGGCCAGACGCCACTCTCGTGGGCGGCTGAGGACGGTCATGAGGGAATCGTAAAGATGCTTTTGGAACGAGACGACGTCAATCCCGACCAGGTAGACACATTGAATGGCCGGACGCCACTCTCGTGGGCGGCTGAGAACGGTCATGAGGGGATTGTAAAGATGCTTTTGGAACGAGACGACGTCAATCCCGACCAGCCAAATACCAATGGCCGGACGCCACTCTCGTCGGCGGCTGGGAAAGGGCATGAGGGGATTGTAAAGATGCTTTTGGATCGAGACGACGTCAATCCAGACCAGCCAGACACCAAATATGGCCAGACGCCACTCTCGTGGGCGGCTGAGAAGGGGCATGAAGGGATTGTAAAGATGCTTTTGGAACGAGACGACGTCAATCCCGACCAGGTATACGCCGAATATGGCCAGACGCTACTCTCGTGGGCGGCTGAGAACGGTCATGAGGGAATCGTAAAGATGCTTTTGGAACGAAACGGCGTCACTCCCGACCAGCCAGACAGATCTGGCAGGACGCCATTCTCGTGAGCAGCTATTATGAGGCATAGGAGGTTGTAAAGATGCTCTTGGAATGAGACGACGTCAATCCCAACCAGCGAGACAGATCCGGCAGGACGCCACTCCAGTACGTGGACCTCCGCTAGCACAAGAATGTAGTAAATATGCTTTTAGAAACGGCAAGACGTCCGAACCACCATACTAGAAAGCCTGAACTAAACCCCATCATTGATGGTCCTCCACAAATGACATGATGAGGCTGTCAGCATGTTACGAGACAATATTACGACAGATCCTAGCGCATAGACCTCCCTCTCGCAGATAGCGACCTCTCCCCAACTAAATTATCTGTTCTGCCTCAGTCCAGTTCCCTGTCGCCCCTAGAGCTCTTACTCCCTCCAAGTTCAACAGACTCCCATCCAAACAGCACTCTACCACCCCCCTCGTTTGCACTCAACCGGTATTTCCTCACGGTTTATTTCCTCATCTCTTAGCTTTTCTCGCTTGCTTTCTTCCTCCACCGTTTACACACATATTCTCATTTCACAGATAATTATCGAGTGTAGGATTAGGGTTAGCAAGGCCTCTCTCGTTTTAAGTGTAATTAGACTTTGATAAAGGGCGTTCTTTCTGATTTTTTATGCTTAGGTTAAAATCAGACTACTTTTGTTTCTTTTTTGTTTCTCTTTTTTGTTTCTCCTTTTTTCCCGTACCAGAGTACATTTTCCTTCCCCGGAGTTCCTGTTAGAATCTATCTCCCCTAATATTTATTCCCTCTCTCCGGGTCAATAGTGTATAGTACTACCTGTTATGGAATATGCGTCTCATAGAAGTCGACGATAAGTATGGTACTTCCCGCGCCCGAGCAGGCGGAGTGCTTGTAGACTTAAGTATTGTCTGTTATCAAATTTAACCGCCCGCAGACCATCGGTGGTAACGCAACCCTCATCACCCCGCATTTTCAACACTACTTAAAGAAATTTCTCCTGGTCAAATATTAATTTTTACTACGCATTCTACCATGTATTCCCACTTTATATTTGTTTTTTTTTTTGGTTTCTATGATAGTGGAGTTGGCGGGGGGGTTTCGCCGTTGATGAACTGTTAATTTGATAAACGGACAATATTGTGCTTTAACAAAATTAACCGCGCTTCAACAAATAGGCAAAACTCCAGCAATGAAAACACCAGTCCCCCCCGCCAGCCCCACTGCCACCAACCCCTCCAAAACAATAGCTATAATGTAAATATATTATAGTAGAATACATATAAATTAATATTTGATTAAGAGAAATTTCTTGATTAGGAGCGTTGCATTGCTATTGATCGTTTGTGCGCACATACTTTTGTCAAAAGAGAAGAAAATAGGACATAGCGACAATTATCGCCGGCTACCTTACCTACATGGCCAGGATTCTCCGAAAACCAGCTACCGGTATCATAAGAAATCACTTAGCTCTCAATACTTTAACGCATAATTTAGATAAAGAAAAAATAATATAGCAAGTATAATTTATGTATGCTATGCTACCGCTCGTTTAACTAACTAACCAACACTTCCCCTACATCACCATCATAACTTGCAAAGGTTGTCGTACTAAATACTTCATAATCCCTGAAACATTCTACGAAATCCCAGGGAGACGGGACGCGTTCATCAGTTTTCCCCCCAGCGGGCCGATAGCGACCTTTGCTTTTGCCATAGAACGAAGGCACTTAGTGAGAAACTTTTATTTCGCAAAATCTAATAGTTTATCTATGTTGGTCTTTGATGCTGCTCCGTATGCTCAGCCTACCGCGGGCGCGCATAGCTTTGTTATTCAGGCAACGGCTTTGGATATGCCGCTAGTGATCGATGCCGCACCGGAAGGAATGGGACTCGGAAATAGTCGGATGCGAGCAAGATTGGGATGCGCGAAGGATACGGAAAGCGGAAGTTCTTTCGGATGTTTGTCTTTCCTTTGTTGGCCTGGGAGTTTGCGGAAGGGAAAGGGAGATATAGGGAGAAGAGAATGGACCTGTGTCGCGATCAATAGAAGGATGGGAGGAAGGGTTCGTTGTCTTCATATCTACTCCTGCCTTCACCATTAGCCGTTGGCGATCGAAGTCTTTTGTCTTGCTTACTCTTAGCATTTCATTTTAGAGCCGCCGTTTTGTCATTTCGTTTTCGCCATTTCGTCGTCAGTCGCTTATCCTCCAGGTCGCTGTTTTTCGCCATTCTGCCGTTGCTGTAGACTACTCGGCATACTTAGTATACTATGCCAGCAATATCGCGCTCAGCCTAAGGCCTCATCATTCGGACAAAGTGTTCGGAAATGTGCTTCGGAGAGATGCAGCGCCGGAAGCCATGTAACACTCAAAGAGTCCGGTGCATGCTAGTGTAAGGCTGAGAAAGAGAATGAAAGAGCCGGATGCGGGGACGCGATAAGCGGTGGGAGTTCTGAAGATGTTTTTATTTTCTTTTATTAGCACGGGAGTCCTCTAAAGGGAAAAATGGGACATACGGAGAAGAGACAAGAGATGTGTCTTGATCGGTAGTAGGATGGGAGGATGACTTTGTTGCCTATGGACTCCTTTCTTGCCGTTAGTTATCTGGTTAGTTAGTTCGTTAGCTAATTACCTAGTTAGCGAGTTAGTCGTGAGTTGAGGTTACGGGCGAACAAGAGAACGAGATAGAGCTTCCCCGCTCATAAGTTATGCGTTGGCGATCCAAGTCTTTTTTTTTGTTGCTTTATACTCGGAGGACAAAAGTGGATGAGTTTTCGTACAACGCAACCATCGCCAAAAAAAGATCACCCCAACACCGGCAAGGCCGAGATCTGACGTAGCGCCAGCAACACAACATAGTGGCACATGCCAAAGGAAGAATACTGCTTAGGCTGCAGAGGCCTTGCATTAGCTTGTAAAATCGCACTCCGTAGGGCGAGAAATAGTGGAAATAGGGGTACCACAAAATAAGCCAGCTCCAGAGAGGCTAAGAGAGCAAGTTAAGTTACCCGACAGACCCATCAACTAATATCTCTGTCGTGGGCCTTTGGCTCCACATACTAGCCCCACTCCCATTTTTCCCACAATAAATTGCTGGTTCTAAGAGAGACATGGCTTTAGCATGGAGGAACACTATGTAAGGGGTTCATAGAGGCATGGTGTTGGTGATCGGTGCTTTCTATGCTTTATTTAGGATGCGAAGTATTTTTTTTCGATGATTGCACTGTGAAAAAACTCATGCACTTTTGTCCTCCGGTTATACAAGGGTCAGGCAATAAAGATTAGTACCGTTCTTAGTAATGTCTTAGCAGCGGTGGTACACTTTTGAGAGACAGAGTTAGAGAATCTATGCTTTCTTCTGTCTTATCCAATAAATAAAAGAAAATCTCTCTGAGTGATATAGATGACCTATGCTCCAGCACATTGGCCACCAAATAAAACACTAAGAGGTGCATGCTACAGATGTTGCCCAATCTTTTAAACTGTGATTCCAATTAGTGCTGTCATTCTCATGTTTGGCTGCAAAACCAAATGACTCATTCAGGAGATCAACATTCTGTAATATCTATGCATGGAGGCTACTTCACTCTATCATACTGTAGTGTCTATTTTCTTGTTTCTAGAGATGTTGGCCAAAGAGACCAAGTTTCGAAGTGAGTCACTTTATTATAAAGCATGTTAAAGTACTAGTACAAAGCTATTCATCTGATCGGCAGGAACTGGGCAACCCCGAAAATAACCCCACCTCAACGATCAACCACCCCTCAACAACCATCCCTCCAGAAAAGACTGGCAATCCCACAGAGTTTGAGAAAGGGCAAAGTGTTGCCTTGAAAGAAAAATCTGTCTCTTTTTCTAAAATTGGAAAGATCTTAAGTCATGCCAAGAGTACTATTCTAAGTTTCTACCACGGATTCCAGAAGAGAGGTGATGTGAAAAACCTGCCCATGCCTGGAAGACACAAAATTATCAATACCAGAACTGATCACAGCCTAGTCAGAGAGTCTAACAAGGTATGCAGCGTCCCCTTATCAGAATTGCGCAATGAGGTTGTACCACATGCCTCAGTCAAGACCATCAAGCCAACTTTAGCATCAGTCAAGATCAAGAAGTGGAGTGCCATCAAAAGAGCATTTCTGAAAGGTGAGCATGCAGTCAAGAGGCTAGCTTGGGCCAAGAAGTATAAGGATTGGACACAGGAGGACTTTGAGGGGGTGATCTTTAGTGATGACTGCATGGTTGCAAAGTCCAAAGATCTTAAGACTATTTGGGTGTTCAGAACACCTGAGGAAAAGTGGCATAAAGACTGCATTCATGAGGTTACAAAAGGACCTGGGATAAAGTTGATGGTATGGGCTTGTATTTGGGGTAAGAATAAGGGTCCTCTGATTCCTATTTTTGACAAGAGTGTAAATAGATTTGTATATATTGGAGTTTGGGAGGATGGCTTAGTTGATGTCTGGCAGGAGGTGGAGGTCACTGTTGGGGATCCTATCTTTCAGCAGGATGGTGCAAAGATACATACTGCAAGAGATGCTATGGCATGTTTGGCAGAAAACAACATACAGGTAATAGAATGGCCACTCAATTCCCCAGACCTCAATCCTATTGAGCACTGTCGGAAGAGGTTAAAGGAAAAGCTACACCCGCGCTTTCCCAACATTCACAAGACTAAGGAGGGGCCAGATACTATTAGAAGATATCTAGCAGAAGCTCTTGATGTGCGTTGGACTTAGCATATTGAAGGGGATTTTTTGGAAAGCCTGTCGGAGTCTATGCCTAGGAGAGTGCTTGCTGTTCTAGATGCAAAGGGATAGTAAACTAAGTAGTGATTTGTTTTCTCTAAAGTGTTAGATGGAAGTTTTCTTATATCTACTGGATATGTACATAGATTATCAGTGCATTCCAAGCAGTTGTGGTTGTGTAGGTAATAAAGGTATGGTGGAAGTGGGGTTGCCGTTGCCGCGCCTGACGAAAAGCTTTGTCCCCGTACTTTACATAAGGTGTGGTTTAAGAGCTACCTCACCCTTGCAACATATTTTCTGCAAGAGGGTAGTTCAGTTGCAGCAGGCCAGATCTTTTGCCCAAAAGCAACCCAATCCCCTTGCACGATTCCACTTTTTAATACCTGACCCTTGTACAGTACCCTGACGAAAGTCATCGTTGGTGGCCACTTGTACACCAAAAATCTGGTTTTTAAGTACACTAGAACTCAACCACCTGCAGTGCCTGTAAATTAAGTCTAGGTAAAATAGTGGTCCTGGGTATTCTTATTGCAATATTGTAGTATTGTGGCATATGGAGAGATATTGGATGAACTATAGCTATATGAAATTGGTGATTTTCAAAAGATGGATCTTTTTCTATAAAAGCGCACATAACTTCTTGGCGCTTTACTTCAAGTTTGAGGATAGGGCCCACCAATTGATAAGTGCTGCACATAGAACAAAGGAATTTACTATCAGAGTGAAATTTCAGATTCACTAGATATTTGGCTATCTATCCATAATTCAACCCAGGTAATGAATTAAGCGGTGGGGGTAGAACTCAGGATTTCAAGGTTTAAGGATTTCACTTATTTTAGTGGGTTTTCCGTGGTACTTGGGGCCACCAACGCTGACTTTTCTCCATGAAATATGTCAGTACTCCTGGCTTTTTGTTTTAGGGCATGTTTACCTAACAATGAAAGGAGGTGAGCATCAGGTACTTACCCAAACTCCTCCAACTTTTGAGCTTCCCCTAAACGTGTGCACTGATTCATACTCTCTTTTAGAAGGCCATCTATAGCTAACCACGCTCTTTGTTTCCTCCATCACTATTTCACAGTTTAAAATTTAATTATATATCGCGATTATGGTCAGGCTTACTGTGGAAAAGCACCTGATAAGTTACTCTAGTGGGTAACTTACTTTGTTTGCTTTTGCGCCTCAATAGGGGTGGCTGTGTTGTGGCCGAGTGATGTCACACCAGGAGGCAGATCGCCCACTTTCTTCTGCCCTACTTACTAATTGTTAGGAATTGCTTCAATAATCTGACAAATTGTGATAGGATTGCGGCACTTAAGAGGTATTTGGACCGCAATTGATAGTAAGGACTACTGAACCCGTACAAGTCACAATCTGGGATCCTATTTCGTTCTACAAATGGTGAAGCAGGAAAGACTTATGTGCTCTAAATTGAAAGATTCCAAGAAGGACGTAACTACAGCTAAGGAGAAGGAATACTAGTTCCTCGATGATGGATACGATACATGATTAGCCAGAAGGAAGTCATTACCCTGGCTGACATCTGCCGTGACTAGCTTACTAAACAGGAGCTGAAAATCCTCAGCATAATTTGTGCTATTGTGAACCTACTTTGTGGTGTTAGCAGGAGAGATATCACGATGGACATACAGCAGCAATTTCTGGAAGGGGAAAAGGAGACTGGCAGGGGCCCAACAGATTTGATTTGAATGCTAACGATGACTATTTCTTTAATGCTCCAAGTTGGGCCCAGGGTTGATAGTCTTGATAAATACTTGCACAGTGTCACCCGGAGCCGCAGAGTTCCTGAACGATCCTTATCAGCAAAACATACCTTGAATCAGGCACACCGCTGTTGGGTCAGGATACCAGGTAGAGCAACTTTGCGCCCTTAACGTTAGGTGCACCTTGAGCTGGATTGCCACCTTCACTTGCACCAGGTGTGTCTGAAGGTACAGTTGTCATACAGCCTTACCCTGGACGCTACTGGCTACACAACTTTACACCCAATGCTCCCTGATGCAGCTCCCAATACCATCGCATCTCCAGATGCACCACTCATTCACTCCACATTCAGGGTATCTCTTGAATATTACCCCTATCTCTTTCCAGCCATCTCTCATACCTGGAAAGAGGGTACTTTTGGCAAAAATGATTGGGTCAGTATGGGCGCCAAGTGAGATAGCCAATTGAGGAAGCAACAGTACTCTTAATCTTAATAGGGCGCTAATCACACCGGCCTGCCAGGGAGCGACAAAGAGTTCTATTTTCAGAACTTAATCTTTCAGAGAGCGAAAATGCCAGGCCACGCCAGTCTGAAAGCGGGTGATAGCTATGACAGTCTCCACGACTAGGAGTTGTTATGGTTTCTCGGCACTCAGCCTTTGACCCGACGCGACTGCTCTCCTGCCCCTCACCGCTGAACATCTTTACCTCCACAGCTAGCCTGATAGCTCCACCACAACCACGCTACCGATTCTGATTCTGACACCAGCATCATGCTAGACTCTATGCCAGCTACATACAGGCATAGCATTCATCCCAACGTGACAGTTATTGATGGGGTTATAGGGCTGGCGATCTCGAAGTTCGATGGCTGATTGCTCTACAACTGCTGGAGACATTCTAGTTCTGTTTCAGGAAGGTTGTCGGGTTCTGCATCAGCTACACAATGGTATAAGGCCCATCCCTATGCGGTCAATACACGTCGAGTTGCTAACCCATGTTGAAGCCCTGACGGAACTATAGTCGATGGCTAATTATGTGAGAACCGGGGGACAGATTCTAATTCTGCATTCCGCTGGTTCTTGGGCTCAACGCCAGCTATACGCCGGCATAAAGTGCATCCCTGTGGCTTCAAAGCTCAGGATTTCACAGTCAACTGTGGAGGGGGTCCGTAGGGAGCATGCTCGTGGAAGTTTACTCGTGGGGTGATTTCTCCATGGCCACTCAACGGATTCCAATTCTGTTTGCGGGAGGTTGTTGGGCTTGACGCCATCTACACACCGGTATATGGTACATCCCGGTGGGATCAAAACCCAAGATTTCGCTCTCTTCAGTGGAGGGGGTCTTAGGGAACATACTGGCGGAACTTTCCTGGATGGCTGATTGATCCACGACCACTTCACGGATTCCAGATCTGTTTGCGGAAGGTTGTTGGACTCAACGCCAGCTACGCAATGGTATGGACTACGCACCTGTGGCATCAAAATCCATGAAGTCCCTGTCTTTTGTGGTGATACTATACTGGAGGAATTTTGCTCGATGTCAGATTACTCCACCGCTGCTAGAGGGAATTCAATTCTGTTTGCGGGAGGTTATGGAGCTCGACGCCAGCTACGTAGTGGTATAATATAGGTCCCTGTGGAATCAAAACCCAGGATTTTCCTTACTTCTCTAGAAGGGGTGTCTATCATAATCCTGGTGGAGTTTTACTCGATTGCACATTACTCCACGACCCGAAGAAAGATTCCAATTCTCCATGCGGGAGGTTGTTGGGCTCGACGCTAGCCACGCAACAGTATAAGGGACGTCCCTGAGGCATCAAAACTCCGGATTTTGCTGACTTCTGTTGATGGTCTTAGATAGCATGCTGGTAGACTATTACTTCATTGTCGATTACCCCACAACCGCTGGACGGATTGCAACTCTGTTTGCGGAAGGGTGTTGGGCTGGACGCCAGCTAGATTACGGTATAAGGCCCATTTCTACCCTGTCAATACTTTAACTAGTATGGGTTATTGGTTGATTTCGAGTATCGTTTGATATTCAGTATATTTGATGATGGAGTTTGATACTCATGATGTTTTATGTTTGATTACGAGTATCGTTTCATACTGAGTATGTTTTATTTATTGTATTGAGATATCGTTTGATACTGGAGATGTTTTATTTATCATTTCAAGGCTACCGTTTGGGAGTCTTAATGATTATTGTTTACCAGGCTCCGGTTAGCCTGACGAGTGTATTTAAGACGTGCTATTCCCCGAACTTAGAGCGAGCAGACCTCAATTGAGAGAGTTTTCTATACACGTGATTAAACAGTTACTTCTTCAGTTCGCTTCGAGAATCCAATAAGATAAGACACACCTAGCTATTAGGAACTACTTGATATTTCTGATATGGTAAGAAGTTTGTTACAACAACTTGGTCTAAGCCTCCGGTACTTACTCTCGTTATATACGGCACTCTCGTAGAGAGATATTATCGTTAACCTATCAATTCCCACCACCACCCCTGAGGTGGTTATACTTTTTTTACATTCAACAAGTTACCAAAATTGAAGAAGACCAGGAACCCACCTGGAACAGACCTCTCAACAAGAAGGTTCAACAGCGAGCCAGACACAATCAGGGACGATTTATCAAGGCCCCTGCAAAAGAATAGTTCTCAATAGACGAAGCAGCGAGGCAGCTAGCAAGAGATAGCGCTCAGCGAGATCTAGCGGAGTCCGTAATAGAATTAGCAAAAGCCGTGACACTCACCCTTGGCTGGTTCCCTGAGTTTCCACAAAAAGGATTACACAGCAAAGCGCTGGCAGTCGCACCCGGAGGCGATCCAGTTAGCTCAAGCAGCGACTCAGACGACATGGCTGACTATGGTGAAGGAGCTGGAGGAACAGGTCCTGCACCCTTACCTGAGCCTTTACCAAGGCTTAGTATCAAAGTAGCATCACCCAAGAAATTCACAGGTGATGGCGAAGACCTCAAACCAGAGGCATTCGATAAATGGTACAACTCAGTCCAACTCTACCTACGATTGCACAACCTATCCCAGAATGCTGCGGGAGCAGGAAACTACTGGATTCTCTATACAGAAGGACGGGCCCAAGAAGGGGCATTCCCAGCGGCACACCTACTTGGAGAAAACCTCACCAGAGATCTACTAGTGACGTCTCTCCGTGAACGATTCCAATCATCCAACCATAAGGATGATACCTATCAGAAGTTCCACTGCATCAGGCAATCCTGGAATGGACAAGTCCAGAAGATATCTATCATAGCTACAGATCTACTCCTGCATAGATCACGGTTACCAGAAGACACTATGAGTAACTATGCCTTCAAACAACAATTTCTTGTCAGAATGCACCCAAGACTCCGGCGAGACGTGGAAACACAGTACACTGGTGACGAGGATATCAACACTATTATTGCTTTTCCAGACAGACTAGACTCCATGCACCGAAGTAGAGGGGGTATGACAAGGAACAGTATGACAAACAATATGAGGAATTCACCTGCAGGAAGACAGCACACAAACCAAAGATGAAGTGCAATAATGATGGCAACTCCGCCAAGAAGGAGGAACAAAGAAAGAAAGGACCCTGCTTTACTTGTGGTGGTTAGGGACATATGGCAAAGGATTGCCCAAGCAAGAAGGACAAAGGAAAGGCGGAGGTTAAGAAGGAAGCATGATCCAATCTAGCAACAGAACTCTGCGAATATGATGAGGTATACATCAATACCCTGGAATTCGAGAGCTATGCCGCTGCAAAACCCCCTCGCCCTCCTACAATCAAGGCACACCATGGACTTGAGTATACTAGGTTCATTAATGGAAAGGAAGCAAAAGTCCTGTTTGATACAGGAACAATTGGAGCAAACCTAATTAGTGCTGCCTTTATCACTACCGATGGTATACCATGCATAAAATTGAAGGAACCAACCAAGATACTCATGGCCATGAAGGGATCACGATCTGAGAGCAATAAAGAATGCACTGTCAACCTGACAGTAGGAACACTGCAGACGAAAGGAAACAAAATGCTAGTAGGAAACCTGGCGAAGTACGACGCCCTTCTAGGAATGCCATTCCAAAAACAACAAGCAGCTATAATTGAATGCGGCGGATTAGCTATTGACTACCCTAAGTTTGGAATAAGGATCAATTGCACACAAACCAGCAGACATATCAGAGCAGCGGTCGTCACTACAGAAGACGTAATGGGCCAACACCCAGAGGTGTTCCCAGAAGCCATACCAGAACAACTGCCCCCACTTGGAAAGAGAAACCACGAAATCTGCCTACTACCAGGAAAGGAACTTACCAACTTACCAACTTACTCAATTGCAGAAAGATGGTCGAAGGACATGAGTTTATGGATCAATGAGAAGGTCGAACGAGGGATTATCGAATGGAAAGCAGTCCATGGAGCAGCACCTATCTTCGCTCAAGAAAGAAAGATAAATCAGAATGAGACCACTGGTTGATCTCAAAGCAAGGAATGAGATAATTATGAAGGACGATGAAATGATTGCAAACCAAAGAATGATCCTGAACTCGGTAGGAAGAGAGAGATAACTAAGCAAGATTGATCTCAGCGATGCTTATGTTCAGACCAGGGTAGAACCCAAGGATGTTGATAAGAACATTTTCAAATCACCTTTTGGATGTTTTGTTAGCAAGGTGATGCTGCAAGGAGACATGAATGCACCAGGAACATTTATACGAATAATGTCTGATTTATTCGCCGACTATCTAGGACAATTCATATGGGTTTATATTGATGATATTCTCATATATTCCGAAACAGAACAAGAGCATCTGAAACATATCGTAATAGTTGGCGAGAGGCTAAAACAAGCCCAGTTTTACCCTAGCAGAAAGAAGTCCGAATTCGTTGCTGCAAGCATGGATGTTTTAGGACATATTATTGACGATCAGGGGTTAAGAGTATCAGCTGAGAAGATCGCAAGAATTGAAGCATGGACTACTCCAAGAAACAAGAAACAATTACAGGAATTTCTCAGAGTTGTCAATTACATTAGCCAATTCATACCTCAGTTGGCGTCGATCACAGCACCCCTGACCTCCCTTACTGGAACAGAGGAGTTTGTGTGGAGTGCAACACATGATCACGCCATGGATAATGTTAAGCGAGTTGCAGCACGGAACCAGATGATGAAACCGATCGACCAGGAATCAACATTACCAATATGGCTGATAACCGACGCCTCTGATACAGGAGTTGGTGCTTGGGTAGGACTAGGAGAAACAAGTCATGCAGCCAGACCCGCAGCACTCCATAGTAGGAAGTTCTCTAACGCCCAGATCAACTATGGCACTACAGACAAGGAAGCATTGGCCATAGTTGACGCCCTTACAGCATTCTATCACCTCCTGGCAGGAAAGGAATTCACGATCGTTACTGATGACCAGGCCCTGATGTACCTCAAAACAAGCGGAACACCAACAAAGGAGCAACTTAGGTGGCGAGGATACAGAGGCCAGTTTAGGACAAAAATCATATACAGTCCAGGACAATGGAACTATTTGGCGGAAGCTTTATCACGCCTTTACACAGAAGCCAAAAGTTATCCTCATACTGTGTAAGACCCTACTCAAGAAGATTCAGCGAGCGATATTTCTCCTCTTACCCACATCACCGAATCCGACCCAGAAGACATCTCTCGATTTGAAGTCCTCGAGGTTAACTACAACCATAACCACTCAGACTGCAGCAGCAACTGCAGTATCTATCGAGCTGCACTTGATCCGAGTGATTACAGAAACAAGGACCCTATCAACAATGGGGGTGACTATCAGAGCATCCGTAGCGGCCTGATTGCTGCGCAAATCACACATTAAGCACAACACTAGTCAGATTGTTTCGTGCTAATGTACCCCGTCTATTAAGATGATAGGATTATGAATAAGGTCTATGCAGGCGAGTTGAAAAGCAGCCCCCCCCTCGATGATCCCCAGCAAAGAGCAATGCAAGACGCTATGGATCCGGAGATCGTTCAGGAAATGATCCTCTCACCTCGACCTCGACCAGACTTGTCGAAGATCAAAAGAAAACGACATGCAGTCCTAGGCCGCACCACTACAAATGTGCGCTGCGAAAGCCCTGAGTGCTCGGTGTACCAGGCCCCCAGACCCTCACCTACCAAGCCCCTCTATGGAGATCCGCTTGCCTCCCACAATTTTATTTCAGTTATTGAACCACCAAAGGTACCCCACCACAACAGAAACCTGGACCAGATATACAACGATATTGCGGAAGAGAAGGCAAGTCAGGTTACCAGAGGGGAAAGAATTGTGGATGAAAGAGATGTGGTTCAAGGTATGAACGAGTTGGAGACTATATGGAGAAAGCAGATGATCAAAGGGTACAGGAACAACCCTGTATACCAACTGGCTCAAGAGTCTAGCACTACCTCCCGAGTGGGAAAAATGCAACACTACCACATCAGGGATGGCTTACTCTATACCACCACTGGAGGAGGAAATGACTGCCTCTACATACCAAGGGGACGTCGGATCAATAGAGAAACACTTAGGGAACTAATGATTAGCGAGATCCACACCAACGGGCTCCACAGCGCAAATAGGAACCTCCGATATGCAACCAAATATATCAACTAGCCGGAAATGCCGAAGGATTTTTGGGACATTGTTAGGCAATGCGAGCTATGCCAGGCCAACAAAGAATCCAACACCCTACCAGCTGGTGATGCTCAAACCCTCCCTTTCCCCTCCGTGATATTTCCTAGTTATGCTATTGATTTTATGGGTCTGTTTACCAAATTGAAGGGCCAAGATTCGGTCCTGGTAGTAGTGTATAGAGCAGTGGGATTCAGCTGGCTGATCCCAACATCGGTTACTGCAACGGCAGTACAAACTACAAATATACTCCGACACCCTATTTTTACGCCTCATGGAGTCCCTACCTCGATGGTCAGTGATGCTGACCCACGATTCATCTCTAAGTTCTTGAAGCAGACACTTAAGCCTATAGGGATCGCTCACATTATGGCCGCGCCTGGCCATCACTAAACCAAGGGGCAGGCTGAATGGAAGATCTGGGAGCTCCAAACTGCCCTGAGAAACGTGACCAACCTCCGCCAAACCAATTGGCTCACCTTCCTCACTGAAGTTGTGGCATATTCTAACGCTGGCCACGCTGATACTATCAACATGTCCCCATACAAAGCGGTGTATGGTCAAGACTACCCCCTCTTGGACATCTACCGAGTCTACAGTTCCACAGTTCCTGCCTCTGACGTCTATTACAACAGACACCAGGAAATCAGCAATGCGGTGTACCAAGCTCTGAAGCTAGCAAGAGTTAGATCTACTAAGATGGCGGCTAAGACAAGGGGCAATGTTGAGCCTGTTGAGATTGGGGGAAGGGGATGATAGTTGGTGACAAATTTGGGACGGAATCTGGCAGGGCCAGGATGTTACAACCATGATGGAGAGGTCCCTTTGTTGTCCTGGAATTCGCTGAAGATACCGAGAACTAGACAGTTAGTATGGATTCGAGGATATATCAATGGCAGAGAGGAGTATTCCACTGCTCAGTTGGCAAACTCTACCACCCTAACGATGATGAGCGGTTTCCTGGAAGGGCCCACACCAAACCGGCGCCTATCATAATTGATAACGAGACGGAATAGAAGGTTGAGACCATTCTTGACCATAGGACGAGACATGGCAGAGGACAATGGTTGGTACAATGGAAAGGGTACCCCAATGGCGAGAATAGTTGGGAGCCAGTGGAAGGGCTTGAGAATGCGGAGGACCTGGTTCAGGCCAGCGGGACTGACAACATGCCAGGGGCTGAATTTCCTACTATTTGTTCCGGTTACATTACGTTTTGTTTTACTCCTACTGAGGATGGTTATGAGCAGCACTCTGAAGAGCCGACGGTGGATTTCGGTTTCTGGGAACCCCAATTGAACACCGACTATGATAGTGAGAAGATTTAGATTTCTTTGTTTTATATTTGAAATGATGTTTTCATTTTGTTTTCTGGGTGTAACCGGTACGAGATACTGGTTGAATTCCAGTATCATTTGATACTCAGTATGTTTTATGATTGAGTTTGATACTCATGATGTTTGATGTTTGATTTCGAGTATTGTTTGATACTCAGTATGCTTTATGACTGAGTTTGATACTGATGATGTTTTATGTCTCATTTCAAGTATCATTTGATACTCGGTATGTTTCATTTATTATATCAAAATATAATTTAATACTTGATATGTTTTATGTAATGTTGCAAGGCTACCGTTTGGGAGTCTTTATGGTTATTGTTTACAAGGCTCCGGTTAGCCTGACAAGTGTATTTAAGACCTGCTATTCTCGGAACTTAGAGAGAGCAGCCTTCGACGGATAGAGTTTTGAATATACTTGGTTGAATAGTTACTTCTTCAGTTCGCTTAGAGAATCCAATAAGACCACACATACTTATCTATTAAGAACTACTTGGTAGTTGCGATATAGTAAGAAGTTTGTTACAATAACTTAGTCTAAGCCTCCAGTACTTAGTCATGTTATATACCCCACTCTGGTATAGAGATAGTATCGTTACCCTATCGATTCCCGCCACCACCGAGGAGGAGCTTACAAATACCCATGAAGTTACCACTCTGCCTGAGAGGGATATGGGGGGGGATAGCGGGAGGAGCTGTGGGGAAGTCCTCTCTGTGGTGCCGCCTGTATTTGGATATCTTAGCTTTAGTACTAGTAGTATTAGAAATTCAATAGAAGACTATTCAAATGGACTGTATCAGTGTATAGTGTGACCTAGGTTAAAAAGCAAATCTGGAACCCTTGACCTGATTCCAGAGTAAATCCTGAAGATGAAGTTGCGTCTCAGGATATGCCCAGAAAAACTGGTGGTGCCCAGGTCATGCCCTGGAGATATGATGTTATCCCAGGTTACGCCCTGGAGATAGAGTGTTGTTCAAGTTGCACCCAGTGTTATTTCGCATATGTGGTTGCTTCCTGATTGGCAGTTGACGTTAGGTGCGCTGGGTACGCCGGACGCAGTGGACACACCTGGCGCCAAGGAGGATTTTTGGTAATGCTCTACAGTGCGAATATTCTCTACTCTGACTCCCCATCCTGACCCAACCACCTGTAACACAAAATCAACAGGACGCTCCTGATGGAACACCTAATCTTCAAGAAGTCCTGTAAGTGTCACGAACGGTGACCAAGCAAGGCAGACTCTCACATGACTAATAGTTATTAGTCATCGGTTTGTTATCTTTCACGCTATCAGATCAGTTGACTCATAGGGTTTCACATCACGACGCAATAGCCTGTCATTGGTTTAATGTTATGGGTTCATATTTTGAGATGACGGACGATTGTAGTCATGTGGTTTATGTATCTCGGACATGACTCATAGTTATGAGTCACGGGTTTCACGCATGTGACCCCTTTAGGGCACATGACTTGTTTTATGAGTATTGATTGGTTACGAGATAGGGCGCAGCTGACTCGAACGTGCCAGCAGATGGATTTCACACTATGACTCATTACGAGTCATGAGTCGCGTGACGCAAGAGCATGAGTCACGCAGGGTTACGGTTGAGGGAAGAACCCCTATATAAGGGCACCCTTGGGACATGGGATTTGGGTCACGAACCATCTCCCTTACACAGCCGGCGATTGAAATCTCAACACCATGAGAATTCATCGTCAACACCCACCACCACCGCACTCTCAGTCAGCTGCACCCTGCCCCTCCCGCCTTACGTCCCTTATTATATTCTTTGGCCCTGGCGTCCTTGTTTCACGGGGTGGTTTGGCCCAATAACTCCCTCGTTTCACTGCTGCTTCGCTGCCTCGCTTAGCGTTCGCACGGTCGGCAACACCCTTTCGCCCATGTTACAGACGGCTGGGACTACAGTTCGCAGTAGGAGAACACATTTCAACAGGCCACGGTCGATTTCTCTATTCTCTTTACCTCCTTTAGAGGCTGCCTAGTCAGACACGCACACAGTTACCGATAGTTGCCACAGGTATTGGCTCTACCCCTCCTCTCCCCCTTTCAGGTCTCATCCTGCTGCTCGGTTACAGCTTCAGTCCATTCACTCGGCTGGTACCCTACTGCCCTCGCCGCCCAAGCGATTGCCACGGTCGCGCCCCTCAGTTACGCACAGTCGACGTATTGCACTCCCTCGGTGGCGGATGTCAACGCCTTGGGTTCTTGAGTCATGGTTGCAATGTCACAACGGTTCTAGTGGCCCCCGCAGGGGCTTTGTTCTCCTTTTATTGTCGGTGACTTCGGGTTTCACAAGTGGTCTATCAATTATTTCATTTTGTCAGGTGTATAGCCAAGGGTTTTCATGTTGGTTCCTCCCTGTGTATTTATTTGACTTTGTTATTCCGCCCCTTTAGTCGGAGTTTGATTTCTTCTTTTACGCGGCTGGTGTGCGGTTGGTCTTGTACCAGAGAGACTTGGGTTGATGGCTTTTTCCCTGGCGCCGGTTGGTTTGAAGAGGGGATGGGGTTCTTTCTTTACCCTAGCTAGCGCTGCACGTAGTCTTTGTTCCCGTAGGTTGTTGATACAAAGCACATGAAAACAAAAATGAAAAATGAAAAAAAGAAGAAAAGGCATGGGATTTGGGTTTTTCACGCAACCATCTAAGTTCATTCATATACTATACTTCCAATCAAAAACCTTTATCTACTATCTTTCCACGAACCAAGACCCGACGCTCTTAGGTGAGCCTGGGGATCGAGGTTGCTAGATCAGAGTCAAAGGACTGAGCTATCGCACCAGCTGTTAAGCCACGGAAGAAGTGATCGTTGAGAAACTATCGGTTACCTGCTGCAAGTATCACCCCGAGTGGAGAGGATTGTAACATTTGGTTGCGTCAACCCGCGGCACCTTACAAACAGACAAAACAGAGACCAACAACAAAAAGAACATCGCCCCCCTAGCGGAAACCGTCGACCCTTCATTACTAGGAGAAAGAGTTGAAAGGGCCTTAACGGAAGAGAGGGCACCAAGCCCTCCAACACCAGAGCCACCATCATCAATCGGATCAGAAGAAACAGAAGATTAAGGAAGGATACGACAAAACACGATGGCCGCTACAACAGAGCAAGGTGGTGCGGCATCCACGGAAACAACCCCGATCCTAAGCCCGGATCAGATGAGACAGATAATCACATCACTAAGTGGAGGAACCAGGAAGCCCAAGGCCAAGGGACCAGAGGTTTACCGAGGAGAACGACACAAACCACGAGGATGGCGAGCCCAACTCATAGTATACTACAGGACAGTAGGGTGGCAGAACGGCAATGATGAGGAAAAAATCCTCTATGCAACAAGCCTCCTAAGAGACGACGCAGGGACCTGGATCACCCCTTATGCAGAAGAACGAATCACCCCCACCTTGGACAATTGGGCAGGATTCAAAGGAGAATTACAAAGACAATGTGGCGTGATCGACGCTAAAGGAGAAGCGAGAATCAGACCAAAGAACATGAGACAAGGGAAACGATCAGTCAAAGAGTACTGGAACGAATTCCGTCTCGTGACTAGTGAAGCCGAGTGGGACGAGTCAATTGGACAGGAGCTACTGCTGGGAGAAATGATCGCAAAATTGCAGAAAGCTTGGGGAGCTAGCAGTGAAGAATACGAAGCCCTCGAAGCTGTAGCGCGATGGGCCATCCGGAAGGAAACCAAACTGGCGACAGTCAGACATATCCAAGGATCGCCCTCGACAAAACCCATCCAAGGGGAAACAACCACACCACGAAACCCAGACGGAACGTATCGAGCAACAAATAATGACAATCAAAATTACGGGGACCCAATGGAACTGGACGCGACTTGGAGACGACCAAGATTCAATATCTCCTGAGAAGAATTCGACAGGAGGATACGAGAACAACTATGTCTCAAATGAGCACGACCCGGACACTTAGCCAGGAGCTGACCGAAAAAGGACAAACACCAACCGTTCAACACACAAGCCAGCGGTTGGCAACCCATCCAGAAAGTCGCCCCATGGCAAACCAGACCTAAGATTAGGGAAATCGACGTCGAACAGGAACCCAAACAGTCGGGAAATGATGAATGTCGCCAGTAAGAGATGCTCTGAGGGACAGACCCAAAAGAAAACCCATCATCATGGAAAACTACTACGTGGCACTCAATTACACGGAAACTCTCGAGCCCGACAATGACCATATTATGGTCAAAATACAACTACACGGCAAAAAGGAGTGAGTGACTATCAACGCCATGATTGACTCCGGAGTAACCGAAGACTTCATTGACCAAGAAGTTTGCAACAAACACGGGATCAAAATGCTCAAAGCAAGAAAATCCAAGGGACATTTACCTAGAGCATGGAAAACCAATCGCTGTGGGACCTGTTACCCATATGACGAAAGTACTTGTGGACATCAGTAGCCATAGAGAATTGGCAACCTTCCAAGTGGCAAATCAGCAAAACCCTGAGGTCATCCTCGGGATACCAAGGTTAAGAGCACACACAACGCAACAATTGATTGGAATGAGAAAAGGATCACATTCAACAGTGAAACATGTATGACTTGGTGTCACAAAGGTTCGCCCATTTCATATGCGGTACCCGAAGAAAAAGTCCTGGAAGAGAATCTTATTACCCGATTCTCCAAGATCCAGGCCAAGCATGGCCCAACAGCCAAGAGTGGCCCAACGGCCAATCACCACAGAGTCAGAGTCAAGAAGCTGTCCAACGAGGCCAGAGTGCCGATGAAAGGATCAGCAAGGGCGGCAGGAGACGACCTGTATGAAATTGAAGGAACCGACATTCCTGCCAGAGTGCAAGTAAGTATTTGGACGGGGATAGCTATTGGATTACCTCACGACACCTATGGGTGAATTGCACCACGAAGCAGTCTAGCAGTCAAACACCGACTCATGACAAATGCAGGTGTGATACACTCCGACTACCGTGGAGAAGTAAAGGTGGTCCTGGCCAACCTAGGAGACCAACCGTATCGAGTGGAAAAAGGAGACAGGATCGCACAATTGATGATCGAAAAAAACGACAACAGGGAGCTATAAGAAGTAAACCATTTGGACAATACCAAAAGAGCGGATCAAGGATTGGGAAGCTCCAAGACCACCATGGACCAAGAGGTCAAGGACTAGAGTGTCAAACCGGCGATAAAAATCAATGAGATATCAGCAAGGGCTTTCGGACAATTCAACCGCAGAGGAGAAACTACAGGCGTCCTAAGATGAGATGAAATCGAAGACGAAAGTCAGTTGGAAGCTATCAACATCAGCACAGAACTGGCGATAAATAACAAAAAGAACAACGAAGACCAGGACGTAAAAGGGACGGTCCCTCAAGAATACAACCACCTGTTGGATGTGTTCGAAAAGGGGGAGGAGACGATGGTACCACGGCACCGACCAGGCATCGATCTAGGAATCGACCTGGAAGAAGGAAAAACTGTCCCCATCAAGACAATATACGGCCTCAGTTACAACCAACTAGAAGAGCCCCATCGATACATCAAACAAAACGAGAACTGCAGGTGAATTTGCACGGTGAAGTCAGGAAGGGCATCACCAATCATGTTTGTGAAGAAAAAGGACGGCAACCTTAGACTATTCACCGATTCCCGGGCGCTCAATGAAGTCACGAAAAAGGATCAACATCCACTACCGCTTATTAGTGAAGCACTTGATAGAGTGGGAAGAGTCAAATACTTCACCAAGCTGTATATCAAGGACGCCTACCACAACATTCGAATCAGAGAGGGAGAGGAATAGAAAACAACCTTTTCAACCAAACTACGAACTTACGAATACCTAGTCATGCCATTTGGACTATGCAACGCACCGGCAGTGTTCCAGCGATGGATCAATGAGGTCCTTATGGAACACATCGAACTGTGTTGCATCGTCTACCTGGACGACGTACTCATACATTCGAATACTCTACAACAATACCGAAAAGACGTCAGCAATATCCTGGAGGCAATACAAAATCAGGAATGAAGCTCAAACAATCCAAATGCGAGTTCTACCAGAACGAGACCGAATACTTAGGATTTATCATTGGACAAGAAGGGTTGAAGACCGACCCAGTTAAGACACAAGCCCTGTGGAACTGGGCAACACTCAAGAAAATCAAGGAAATACAATGCTTCCTGGGGTTCTGCAACTTCTATCGACGATTTATAGAAGGTTTCAGCCAAACGGCCAAACCACTATATGCGAAAACAAAGAAGGAATGCATTGGCAACTGGGAATGGGGAGACAAAGAAGAGCAAGCGTTCGACAAAGTAAGGACAAAACTCACCACAGCACCAGTACTGGTCTACTTTGACCCCCTCGCACCAACCAAAATCGAAACAGACGCCTCAAGATACGTCTGCTCCGGTATACTATCACAACAATTCCAAGACAGAAAAGGAAGACCAGTGGCGTACCAAGCCAAGAAAATGTCAAACGCCGAATGCAACTACAACATCCACGATAAGGAACTACTAGCGACAATTCAGGCATTCCACGATTGGAAAAGATACACGAGAGGAAATCCAAAGCCGATACGGCTCGTCATAGACCACAAGAACTTAGTCACCTTCATGACAACAAATGAACTTAATGAACGGCAAGCACGATGGATGTAAGAACTAAGTCAATATAACTTCAAAATCAAATAGCGACCAGGAAAGGAAGGGGGAAAGCCAGACGCCCTTATAAGACGCGGGGGAGACCTACCCACCGCGGACAACAAGAGACTCACGCGAAATATGGGAATCTTACTGCCAAAGGAACGATACTGGGATATTCCGGAGACGGAAGCAATCAAGCTCGATGTGTTGGAAACAACAGAATTCCAAGACAAGGACGAAGGAGAGATAGAAAAAGCAAGCAACGTCGACGACGAGATCCAAGACATCAAGACAAAATTGGACGAAGGAAGAAAAGAAATGAAAGGAATAGCGCTGGGACTATCTCAAAGGAAGGATGGTCTCTTATAGTATCAAGGGAAGATTTGGATACTAAAGGACCAAGGGATACGAACTACTCTTATGGCTAAACATCACGAACCCCCACAAGCGGGACATGGAGAAATGGCGAAAACTACCGAAGGCATCAGCCGACGATATTATTCGCCAAAGATAAGAGAAGATATCAAACGATTCAAAAAAAAGTACGACACATGTCAAAGGACCCAAGTGGTCCAACATACACACTACCGATTGGTGGAGTCAAACAAGGCCCCTGATCGACCATGGAAATCAATAGCTATGGACTTCATTACGGACCTGCCGAAATCAGAAGGATATGACACCATATTGGTGGTCATCGAGGGCTGACCATGATGAGCCATTTTTTTCCATGCTCGAGGGACCTAGACGCACGGCGGTTCGCAAATACCTTTATCAAGAAGATAGTCAGGCTAAACAGAGTACCACACGATATCATCACCAACAGAGGGACACTATTCACGTCGGACCTATGGAAAGAAACTACGGAGAAATTAGCAATTGAACAACGACTCAGCAGCCCTTTCCATCCACAAAAAGACCGACAGACCCAACGAACTAATGCGATATTGGAACAATACTTACGAGCATACATCAACTACCAACAGGACGATTGGTACGGTTACCTACTAGTGGCAGAATTCACGTACAAGAACGGATATCAGGAGACCATCAAGAACACCCCTTTCTTTGCAAATTACGGAATCAACCCCAAATACGAGATAATCAGTCGTCTGATCCAAGGAAAGCAAACGACACCAGAAGAAATGAGTCAATTACATGAGTCATTAAGAAACGAGATGGTGGCCACAGAATTAAGGCAAAAAGAATACTACGATCTACATAGAAAACCCAATCCGAACTTACAATCAGGAGATATGGTCTGGTTCTTGCCACGCAATATCAAGATCACGAGACCATAGTGGAAACTTGACTACAAAAAAAGTCGGACCATTCAAAATAGTGGGAAGGGTTGCGACAAGCGGATATAAGCTGGCCTTACCACTCGCTATTGCGATATACAACACATTCCACATCTCCCTCCTCGAACCTTACCAAGACAACAAAATATCCCTCACAGATCAAAGAACCTCCTCCTCGTATTCAGATTGAAGGAGAAGACGAATACGAACTTGAAGAAGTTATCGACTCTCGACTCCACTACAACAAGCTCCAATATCGAGCTAAGAGGAAAGGCTACTCACCCGAACACAATGAAGTCTGGTATCCTGCAAAAAACTTCAACAATGCAGGACACACAATCCAACGATTCCATTGGTGCTACCCAGGAAAGCCCGGAGTGGATACACGTTACGATCCACCAATGGTCCTACCCTCCTCCCACCGTCTTCAAACAAGAACGACACTGACGCACACGAGAGAGCTGCGCCCAGCGCGTTCCGCACAACACTACCCGCACTACCCCGGATTACTCGGGCTGACCAAGAAGAGAGGTGGCACATGCCTCCATGAACTGGACGGACTGTACCGACGATGCATGCCAGATCCATCTCGGCGAAACACAACGGTCAGGCTGGTACCCACAATTCACCAGGAAATCGAGAAAACAAAGTGTCGCCCACGACCATGACTGGCGACAGGAGATGGAAGCGAACCCAGGAGAGGACTGGGCTCCACAACAACAACCTCGTCGGTGAAGGGCCAGAAAGGCCTACGAAGACCTCACAAGCTGGGAGCACTGTTTTAACGACAACTGCAAGGAACAGGGGTGGGAAAAGGAGGACGCCGGATACTACCCCAGACAAGTGGGAGAAAAAGGGACCCTGTCGAGGAATGACAGGAGGGAACAAAAGGAGAGAAAAGTGGTGAGGACAGGACTAGGAGGGGAGGGGAGCGAAAAACCATTTCGGATATGGAAGCAATGGAAGCACATGTCTCAAACCTCTGATGCCAACTGGCCAGCGCCGCCCAAAGGATTGTGGCAAAAGACAACGCCCTCGAACAACACGATAAGGAAAAGGAAAAAATCCAACAAGCCTACAATCGAACCAAACCGAGGATGCGCCAAATCGGGTGTATCCTGTGGAAGGAAGGAGTTTAGCATCGTGGAACTGATGCAAGGGGTGTAAGGGAGCTAATGTCACAAACGGTGACTAAGCAAGGCAGACTCTCACATGACTAAGAGTTATTGGTCATCGGTTTGTTATCTTTCACGCTATGAGATCAGTTGACTCAGAGGGTTTCAGATGACGAGGCAATAGCGTGTCATTGGTTTATTGCTATTGGTTGATATTTTGACATGACGCACGATTGTAGTCATATGGTTTATGTATCTCGCACATGACTCATAGTCATGAGTCATAGGTTTCACGCATGTGACCCCGTTAGGGCACATGACTTGTTTTATGAGTTTTGATTGGTCACGAGATAGGGCACAGCTGACTCGAACGAGTCAGCTGATGGATTTCAAACTATGACTAATTACGAGTCATGAGTTGCGTGACGCAAGAGCATGAGTCACGCAGGGTTAGGGTTGAGCCAAGAACCCCTATATATGGGCACCCTCGGGACATGGGATTTGGGTTCTTCAGGCAACCATCTAAGTTCTTTCATATACTATACTTTCAATCAAAAACGTCTATCTACTATCTTTCCACGAACCAAGACCCGACGGTCTTATATGAGCCTAGGGATCAAGGTTGCTAGATAGGAGTCAAAGGACTCAGCTATCGCAATAGCTGTTAAGGCAGGGAAGAGGTGATCGTTAGGCACCTATCGGTTACCTACTGCAAGTATCACCCGGAGTGGAGAGGATTGTAACAGTGAGCCATAACTCCCTCTTGTTGGGACGGAGTCCAGAGGTCCCCCCTTTACAGGTTCCTCACCTAGCTCACAATATATATTGTAAAGGCTTCTTACACAGTCCCCTATTGCATATCTAATACTCATATCTTCTAAGTCTAATTCTACTATTACTCATTTATATACAAGCTGTGGAGTTCCCCCCCTCCTATGCCTCAGGCTCTCCAGGGTACAGGATCCAGAGCTGAGAGTAACACCATAAGTATTTACTGTGTAGAGACGTGACTTATACCTTTGTGTATATAGCTATGAGGCCAACAACCAGCACGATGTGGAATTGGAATACATGGAGTAGGGGTGGAGGCATCTGCCATCGAGAAAGGTTCGGCCATGGTTTCTACCTCGACACAGGTCAGCAAGCTGCTTACCTTTCATGCGATAAGGAAGCACCTTATACGATTGTGTAGATGAGGACAAGCCCAACCATTGGTAAAACAAGAGCCTTTGAATACCCCTAGCGGTTATCAAGGAATCTGGCATCAAGCAAAGTTCGTCCTCGGTACTACATCCCTCCAGGTTAGCAATTGCCTGACTTTTCCTGCCTTAGGGACGTACGTAATACCTTGGGTATCAGACAACATGTCCACCAACCTCCTAAAAAAGAGAATCAAATACACGTACTAGTTGTGGAGCAATCTGCCATTAAGTAATAGTCTGCCAAGTTACTACCAGCATAGATGTCAGCAACATCCAGGGTTTTCATCCGATAAGGGACGAACTCTATACCACTATGTCGCTGAGGATGGGCCTACCTACTTCCAGGAAGCAGAATCGGAATATCACTAACAGTTGTGGAGAATCTGGTATCCAAGAATATTCCGCCAGACCCATCTAGACCCCTTCCAGAGAAGACAGAGACCGCACCAGTTTTGATGCGACCAAGATGCTTCTTATACCGGCGTTTAGCTGACATCAGCCCAACAACCCCCAGAACACAGAATCAACATCCGTGCACTAGTTGTGGAGTAATCTGCAATTGTCTATTTCAGTATGCCAGCCATCTAACTCCATGGGTATTCTGAGCCTGGGGATACGCCTTAGGCTGGCATGTGGCCAGCGTCAAGTTGAGTATTCTCTAGGTTACAGAAAACGAATTTGTAAAGGCGATGTGGATTGGACCTCTAGGGAGCCGAGTAGACCATCTGTGAAAAATAGCAGAGGAGCAAAGGGGGAGTGATGTCGCGTTAAAGGCTGAGTTCAGAGAGACCACCACAATGAAGTGTGTATGTAGAGACTATCACAATTATCACTCCTGTTCAGACAAGAGTGAGCTGCCATTTTTGCCATCGGAAAGATTAAGTTGTCAAAAGAGAATTCGCTCAGCTGGTATGATTAGTGCAACATGAAGTTGCAGAGTATCTGGCTTTCTCCCGTGGTGCCCACACTAACCTCATTAACTTTACTAAGGCTAGCCTCTTTCTAAGTGTGAGAGAGATGGCTGGAGAGCCATGCTGGAGGCAGGTACTCACTGGGGGTAATTTTGGTAGGAGAGTGTATAAGTGCTCAATCTGGAGGTGTGATCCTGTTGTAATGTACGTTTGGAAATATAGGAGGTAACACCGTGTGGCAACCAGACTCTGGACGTATCCACGTATGCGAATCTACCTTGAGATGCTTCAGATACCCCTGACTTAATATTCACCAGTGTGTACATCCAGATGCATAATATATGCTTCAGATCCAAGATTTAGTTTTGATCATGGGAGTACTCCTCGGCGCTCATTTATTGTACTTGCAAGATTCAATTTGAGAATCCTCAGTCACCTCATCTTCCCTTGGTGTATCAGGGTGCAGTTCCTTGTTGGCTTGGGGTTCTTGGCTTTGCCCAGAAGGCTATGGGGGTTGGAGGGAGTGTGGCTTTTTCTGAACTCTGCTAGTAATCACCCTTCTGCATTTAGCTGCATGCATGCCCCTCCACCTTGATCCTCATTTAATAGATATGCTGTTCATTGTTCGGGAGTGCTGAGCGGTATGAGTGGTATATTGATTGATAGATATTCGCTTGAGTGTTCGAATCAACAACCAAGAACGCAGTCAGTTGAAATCTTACAGATTTTATTTTCACAAGCTTAGACCTCTTCCTTGTATTTGTGAGGTTCAGGGAATACCTGTTTGTATTGTATTCCCACTGACTGAGCATGGTGGGGTATGGCTCGCCACTAGCCAATTGCCCGGCTATCCCTTTTGCTGCTTAGCCTCTGATACTCTACCAGCATCCAGGGTGTCACTCCTCAGCACTTTTCCCAATTGTCAATGGGTTTTCCCAACCTGGTATACATTGCAAGTCTGAATAGTGAAATCTGTGGTTCTCAATTCTTTTAATCATAATTTTACCAATTTTTTCTTATAATTGGCAGTTTTTACCCAAATTTTCCCCTCAAGATTGATTATTCCTAATTTCTATTCAAATTCATACCAATTCTATAAGTTTCTATGTATAGATAAATTATATCCCACTCAGGCTAGTAAAATATCTTAGGGCAACCCCCATTACCCCACCTACTTCTTGTTTGATTAATGGATCATAAGTCAATCATGGAGTAGTGAGGAAAACTTAGTTGATATGGAGGGTCATGAAGACACTGCGGACACGAGTGTATATGTATTCTACTATATCTTTATATTGCAGATATTTTGCGGGGGGGGTTCACCCTGGTTGAACTGGCGGGGGGTGCTGCTGTCATTCCCTGAGTTTGTCCTCTCTCTTGAAGCGCAGGTGATATCAATAAGGTACAATATCGTCCATTTATAATATTAACCGCGCATCAAGGGTGATAAACCTCCTGGACATAACACTCTCACTCTCCCGTCAACTCCACTATGATAGAAACCAAAAAATAAATATAACTCTGGAAATATATAATTGAATACATAGTCCAAATTAATATTTGACCCAGTGAAATTTCCTTGTGTAGTGTTCAAAATGCGGAGTCTGATGAGAAGGGGTGGGTCGCTACCGATTATTGGTTCATGGCGAATGTTATTATGGACAATACTTCAGTTGACTTTGCTAGTCTAGACATGGGGTGTTCTTATCGTCGACTTCCATGATATTACTTCCATGATATTCCAATAACGGGCTGTATTATACACTATTAACTTAGGGAAAAGAGAGAATTAACAGTAGGTGAAATACAGTCTAACCAGAGCTCTGATGAAAAGAAAACGTATGGGAGGGAAAGAGACACAAGACAGAACAAAAGTCGTAGAATAGTAACCCGAGGATAAAAAATCAGAAAGAACGCCCTTTATCAAATTCTAGTTACACCTAAAGCGACAGAGACCTTGCCAACTCTAATCCTACGCTCGATAATTATTTAAGAGATGAGAATATGTGTATTACAGGTGGAGGAGGGACATGAACTAGAGGGACTAGGAAGTAAACGAAAGAAGGTGGGAGGAAATGCTGGTTGAGTACAAACGACAGGGCGATAGAGTGCCGTTTGGATAGGAGTAGAGTGTGTTACGGGGCGGGGAACGAGAGGGCGGGTTTTCAGTCGCCAGGTCCCACCCTTTCACGGGGCCGGAGGGGGTCTCTTTAGGAGGATCGCGGCTCATTCCCTGGACGGGGCCCCGTTTAGCGCCCCTTATTTCTAACGGATGCCCTTCTGGGGAATGGGTTGGGCAAGGGGCGCTGGCAGGGGATCCCGAGGAAACACGCCACGGAGGCCCGTAAAGAACTCCAGATGAGATTCTATTCTCTTTGAAGGGCGTAAGAGCTCTAGGGGTGCCAGGGAACGAGGCCGAGGCAGAACGGATGGTTCAGTTAGTGAGAGATGGCCTCTCCGTGAGGGAGGTCCATGCTCTAGGCTCTGGTGTGGCATCGTCTCATAAAATCCTCACAAATACATCGTGCAGTTTGGGGAGGACGTGCAATGGTGGGGGTCAATCCTTGCTTTCCTGTAGGGTGGCCGGGGGTCTTGCAGTTTCAAGTATATTTACTACATCCTTATGCCGGTTCACTCACTTTGCCCCACTGGAGTGGCGTCTGGCCAGATCTGCTTGCATGGTCGGGATTGACCTCCGTTTGTTCCCAAAACATCTTTACTATCCCCTCAGGCCCTCTCCCAGCCGCCCATAAGAGTAGTTTCCGGCCAGATTTGGTGTCTGGCTGGTCGGGGTTCACATTATCTCGTTTCAAGAGTATTTTTACTCTCTCATCATGCCTCTTGGCAGTCTAATAGAAAGTCAAGTAGGGTCCAATAGCGGAGATTGGACTGACCAAAGAGACCTAATTGCTAGATCTCACTGGACCGGAATTGGTCGGACTAGATGGACTGAGTGATAGAATATGCATGGCTTTTAAACATATATTATACTTTGGCAGCAGAGCTATTTATGACGTCAGGCTGCCCTTGATCAAAGCGTAATTCTTTTTTTTGAAAGTTGATAAAATGAATGGACAGGAGAGAAGATAGGCTGAAGCAAGTTGTGTGAGGACAGAGTAATATGATAGATAGGAGTTAGTACACAATGTCATATACTATTTTATTGCAATCATAGCTTCTCAGTCATCCTTGCCTTCATCTCGCTGCTGAATCAAAGGTGTGAAGTATTAATGTGTGTCAAAATTAAGCAACGGTAAGCATGGTAGCTAGCATCACAACGCATGTACCTTAACTCCCCACTGTACTATATGTGAAATAAAATCAATAGAAGATAAATCCCTGGTGCACCATTCACTAGTCTACGTTAAAGCACTTATACATTCATGGTGGGAGTTTCAGTAAACATAAATTAGTGACTGGAGTATTTGTGGTCGAGTAGAGAATCTTGTGTTGAAACACTTGCTAGCAGCGTTAAGGTGGCCTAATTTTGCCGCCTGTGGAAATAATAATTACATAAGAGAGTCCGCCCCAGTAGTAACTTGCTTACTAAATCAGTGTGTTCCACTCTGCGCAAAGCTGGAACACTAGTCTAGCACTAATCCGGAAGAGTCCTGAAGAGGTATTTTGGTCAAGTCACATCTCAGACCTCAACTTAGACGGACTAATCTGTCCTCAGTCTGGGACGTGACCGGTGAGACCATCGCGAGCCCCGGTCATCACCAGCATAATTTCGCAGGACGCTGCTAGGGCTATGGAGCTTCAAGAACAGTAAGGTTTCGAAGCAGTGATCGTAATGCGGTGGGGTCGGTGACTTCCAGATGGTGTGTGTACATAAATTACACTAGCTATGCTAAATCCTACATGAATTCTGGTTTACAAAGGGAGGTGGCTTTCTATGATACCTAGTTTCAGTGTTCCCAGCTGTCCAGTCTGGCCATCTTCGGGGTAGGGCGGGACCCCCTACAGCTCATGGTCCATCTTATTGGGTGTGCTTGAGCGAACTACGGCCAGAAAGGGGAGGATCGGACGGACTGCAAGGACTATATTCCTAGCACTTAGACCTACAGTACTAACCGAAGTAGGCATCAGACATCATTGAAAGAATCAGTGTGATCATGAGACATCACTCGTGCCGTCCCCGGCTCTGCCTGTCCAAAGGAATGGCTACCCTGCATACTGATGCCTTGGTATTCCTCTCACGGGGCTCTGGTGGGTGTACTGGTTTCGCTATTTATCTAATCCAGGACTCTAGTTTAACTTATCGGCAATGGCAGGGTAAGTACTCACCGAGACGATTGGACCACGCCGGAAGTCCCGATGCCGCCCAACCTGCTAAGCCTATCGCACGTGCTCAGAATATACGTTTATCTTTGCGACCAAGCCCTTTGATATAAGCCTTAGATTTATATGTCTGCTGGGAGGAAGGCGGAAGCACCGGCCGTGATATGAGAGAATGAAAGAGTCGGATGCAGGTAGGGTATGTTGTATGATCTGTGACAATGTTTATTATGCCGGTCTTTCATTTGTTACCACAGAGGTTCGTGCAAGGGAAAGGGGGACATACATCGAACAGTATAAATGAAGATGTGTTGCGATCAATGGAGTGGAGCAAGCCTCGCAATGGGCTAACCTAGGTTTCAAATTCTTAAGCCCGGCCCAAACCCGGCCCAAACTATTGCAGGCCCGACCCGAACCCGACCCGACCTAAATGAACCCGGGCCACGCAAATAGCCCAAACTATATGTGTCTAGAGATTAATTAAATGCTATTTAAAGATGACACTTTATTATACTTTCGTAGGGGCTTTCAAGCTGAGTTCCTTCTGGGAAATACAGGTGATTGGGGTTGAATGAGGGTTAGTCACTAGTAAGTGAATAATAGTAAAATATAAACTAATGGTATGATGTTCCCAGTGGTAGGAACTGGCCCTAAAAGAGTGGAATTCCATGGACAAATATGGAAGTGTGGGCGAGCAGTCAGACTAGGGCACAGACAGACAGAGGTAATTAATAATATGAGTCTGAAAATTGATCAACAAATTAACAGTGCCAAAGTTGCGGCGTGTGACCGGAAATGCCGCATGTTTGCAGGCTCACAATCGGGGGCACTCTTCCTGAGTGCCTCATAGCTCAACACAAATTCATTCTCGACTGCTCATACAAGCACAACCTAACCTCTTGTAACCTGTCACATTTTACGTTTTGCACGATCAGGATCCTTGATACCTCTCTCGTGATAGCTTTAAGTCCTTATCTTCAGTAAATTATTCCCTGGGTTAATTCTGCTCTTCTGCAATAGTTTAATCTCTTGCCTTTAGTTTTTGATCTTTTCCATCAACCTGATTGCAAACATGGTTAAGAAAATTTCATACTCAACTATGGCTTCAGCTAGGTTCTGGTCCAAGGCTGTTGAGACGATTTTGGCCGTCAGGGCTGAGGTCTCGCGCCTTAGGCACCACGTCTGTGTCGTCTCGCAAAGGCTTCACAGGTTGGAGCCGAATCGGTTGAAACCTTTACAGGCGGACGCCAATCCTCCTTCCGTTATTGAGGCTGATTCTCTAGGATCGGCTGGTGGTGGGAAGGCTGTGGAAAAAGAGGAATGTGGCTGAGGAGAAGTCTCTGAGTGCTGGGGAGGAGTCGAGGGGGCGGAAGTGGATGGAGTGGTTGAGGTGAAGGTTTTGGAAGTGGCTGCAGTGAGCGCTAGTTTTGTGGCTAGAGCTGAGGCTGAGGGGATGGAAGTGGAAACAGATTCGGTGGGGCTAGCTACAACTACTTCGAGGTCGGTGGGAGATTTTCATTCAGGAGTTGGGGAACAGAGAGATAGTATTTTTGATGAGTACATTCTAGTAGATAGTCAGGTTGTGCTGATTGAAGGACTGAATAGGAGGATCGAGAGCAGGGCAATGATGGGATCTGGGGTGCCGGCAGCACTGAGGGGGCAGTTGGCGAAAGGAAGGGGCATGGGGCCGTTTGCGGGGAGGGGCAAAAATTAGGTTTTTGGAAATGGTGGGGGAGATGTGTACGGAGGTCCTGCTTGTAGGGGTATTCGGGGACGTACTTGGGATTGCGCCCTGGGACTTGGTTAGGGTTGAGTTGCTTCTCATTTTTGGGTTTGGGTATTTTCTTTAGTTTTAATTATGTGAGGGTGGACCAGTGGTGGACCTGGATCACTAGAGCCCCGCCATTTGGCCGTTGCGATACCAGTTTTGCGGAGCCTGCCCTTTAAAGCTTGGGCGATTTTCGGAAATAGGTAAGTAGATCTTGTTAATCTTTGCTTTTTAAAATATAGCTTTGCGAGTCAGCGTAGTGAATACTCCGGAGTGCAGATAGCTATGAATGGAGATAGAATGGTCAGTTAGTTTGCGGTTGGTGGAAGCTGGTTCGATTGGTCATATATATTACCCAGGGACATGCATTTGACCAGGCCCATGTTTAAGGGCTGCAGGTATAGTCAGTTATGGTAGAGAAGGCGATGAGCCCAGAGAAAGCCCCAAATTGAAAATAGATTCAAACAAAAATAACAAAAATAAATAAATAATCAATACACATTTTTGGTTCAATAAAACTTTGTGGCTTACCATACAAACTTTGTGGCTCAGACAACTTTGTGGCTGAATACAACTTTGTGGCTCAACACATCTTTCTGGCTTAGAATAATCTTGTAACAAAATACAGGATTTAAAGTGTATAGTGGCAGATTGAAATAAGACTACTTTAATTTTGATACATTTTTTCCAATTTACCTGCTTCTTCAACTGTTCCTGTTGCTTTGCCAGTGTCTTTCCCTGCTCCTTCAACTCTGCCTGTTTCTTTGCCTTTGCCTTTGCCTATTACTTTAATAATTTCTTCGTCACTCCTTGTCTAGCATGGCTTACTTCAAAGGTTCCTTTGATCTAATCAAGAAAAAGATTGTGTGCTGCAGTATTAGCCTTCTTCTTGGTATTGCCAGCTATACATAATTGGATTTCTGCCTTTTCTAATTCAGTATCCTCACTGTGTTTTACCATTTGTCATGCTTCATATGGATAAACAACTGCAGCTGTTTGGACATGCCTGCAATTGTTGAGTAGCGCTTCTTGCATTTCTGGCATGATTGGCACTACGTGTATTTTCCATATGTTTCATAGCTAATGCAGTCCACTGGGCAAGAGCCAATCGACCTTCTGAAACCAACTTGTGACCATGCTGAAAGTCTGGTGACATATGTTTGGTTTCAAGTAGAACTTCTTTCACTTGACTTGGGAGAGTAGGTATGGTTGTTGGAATGCATGGGTCTAATCCAGATGGTGGTTCAGCTTGGGGACTACATCTGGGGGAAGCCTCTCTTATCTTTGAGCTAGCCAAATCAGGGTCATCAAGAGTGAGGCCTATGGACTTGGATACCGATTGGACAGTGAAGATTTTAATTTTTTGCTGGTGGATAGAATCAATTATATTAAGAAATTCGGCTTTATCAAAATCATCACAACTGGTACTAGTGACTCTTTCAACAGCTTCTGTGGGATGATGGTTCTATGGTTGAAATACAACAATATCTAATGGCTGAAGCTGGTGGCTTGAGTTAGGCTGAAGACAGAAATGAATAATCTTATGAGTATCACAATAATCGATAGAATACTATATATAATGAGAGCCAAATCCATCAAGGGGCAAGAGTCGATACACATCAGAGTGTAATTGGGCAGAAAAATGTTGATAATGAACAACCAACCTCATTCTCAATTGGTTGTTATAGTAACCAGTGTCAGAGAGACCATTAAGCTAGTTATCTGGGATGCTTGTTGTTGTATACCAATAGTGTTGGTGAATATAGCGCCAGGAAGGTGCCCCATAGAGGGTAATACATAACCATTCCCACTTATACTTTGGCAAACAGTCACCCGTACTTGATTTGTTGAACTATCCAAATATCCTTGGCATGTAGGTTCATGTACTATAATGCCTTGATTGCAGCCAATATCAATACAGAATCAGGTCTCATTACAATTGTACTAATCACAAGGCTAAATCAGCATTTTTTGAGAAACCGCCAGGTATTTGGCAAAAAAAGCACAAATATTGTCCGTTTGATCAGTGTTCATGTAGTCAGCATCAATCAATTTTCACCTCTGGACAAAGTACTCATGATGATGATTGCAAAATAGGTTGGCACAATGATGACTAACAAGTAGAGCTGGACTAGAGCCTGTAGAGGTTTTTCGCGAAATGGTATTTGCACAACTACAAACCATTTGATATCTAGCACTAGTGCCTATACTATCAATACTATGATGATATTGTCATCAGGCAAGCTGCTGATCATCCGAGTGCCTGGGGTAGGCTCTGGGCAGGTCCAGATTAGATTGGCAGCCTTGGAACCATGCTTGAAGGCCTGAATCCGGGACTTTATAGTTGCGAGCCACTTCTGGGATATTTCAATATAGGTTTTCGCTATTTTGAATAAAAGCAACCGGAGCTGGAATTCGTACTTCAACCTCTTCATAACACTCAACTCGCTGTCTTGGAAGAACAAAATCTTGTTCTTACAACATAATTGTTTCTGGTATGACAGGTGTGGGTATGATCGTTTATTGTAAAGAGAACTCTGAGTCTTCTTTTAAACATTTTCTCAATAGATGTATAGTATTATGCTGAATTACAAAGAATACCAAGTTGCAAAATTACACTAAGCCACAAAGTTGTATTGAAGCACAGGGTGGTGTTGAGACACAAGTTTCTGTTGAGCTGTCAGACGCTCGGGAGGAGTGCCCCCTTTGGGGAGCCTGCGAACATGTGACGGCTGCAGTCACACACGGCAACTTTTGCACAGTTAGTAGCTTTCTGATGACGCAAGTCCTAGGGTTTACAGCACATAAGAAAGATGAGAGTGATATTTTGTGATTTGATAAACAAAGGTGACATTTCTTTGGGCTTAATTTTGGGCTTTTCTGGGCTAAGCCGGATTTGCCAGGTGGGCGGCCCGACTTGGCCCAAACCTCGGAATGCCTTGCCCGGCCCAACCCAACCCAATATAAACCCAGTTGGCCCACATAACCCAGACCCAATTGCGAGGCTTCGATTGCTGGAGAAGTTTGCCGGTTTATATATATACTCCTATGATTGTCATTAGTTACTTTGTTCCGGAGCGAAAGAGTTGGGTCAGCGCGTGGATGAGCAAGTGCATGTCTGAGAACTCCTCTATTATAAGCTGTGCGTTGGGAATTGAGGTTGTCTAAGTCGCTTGAACCATTGGGGTTTCCTTTGGTTGTACCTTTCGCAATTTCGTCGTTTTGTGGTCCGCGCTTTGTCATCATTGTTCCAAGGACCACATCGGCCCCACAGTCGCCCCCCTGTTGATATACTACAGCATTACTACACTGCTGTATTAAAAAAAGTAAGATTGTTCCATCTGGTTTAAAAAAAACTAAATTTTTAAACCAAGTGCAGCACGCTGTGTCTGAGCTGCTTGAATGAGAATCCTGGTTTCTGTAGGGTCTTTCGGTTGTCCTTGGGGGCTAGCTTGATTGCTCTGTATTGTGTCGATATATTCTTGAAGGGTGGTTTCCCCCTTATGAAGTCCTGGTGCAAAATGACTTGGGTGGTGATCGTTTTCCTTCTCCTCGGGCGAGTCTGGGATGGGCCTATCTTCAATGTTCCACATGAATACCTGTTGGGGTATAGAAAAGGAGTCACAAGGTGGTGGGGAGAAGAAGGAAGGTTGTTTAATGGAATCCAGAGTGTGAGCGAGGTAGAGGTTGTGTTGGACACAGCTTGTCAAGGCGGAACAGGGTGCTCTAATAGCTTGCTTCTCAGTGGGGTCAATTAGGATCATGTGAGCCCTTGCTTCTCAGTGGGGTCAATTAGGATCATGTGAGCCCTTGCTTCTCGTTCCTCATGTATCCTTGAGAGGGCCTCTGCCAGGGCATTATCCTTGTCTGGTCTGTGTATGAGGTCGAAATCGTAAGATTGGAGGATCATCGTCCATCTTGTCTGGCAGTTAGGGAGATTTGTCTTTGACAGCAAGAATGAAAGTGCTTTGTTGTCCATTACCACAGTGAACCTGGTACTATAAAGCATGGGGTGAAATGACTGGACTGCGTCCACTATAGCAAGGAGTTCCAGTTCATGCACAGGATAGTGCAGCTGACTAGTCGCAAATTAGTCACAAATCTTTGACTATGAAATCCTCCAGTGTGAGCTTTCTTAGGTGAGCCTCCTTTGCCTATCCATACGGCACCTGCAACTTTAGAAGCATCAGCGGAGAGGTAAATTGGGTGGCCTGATTGCTAGTCAATCGGGAGGAGTATGGTGATCCTTTTGGCTAGGGGTGACTTGTTAGAACGCTTCTTCATCTAGGGGGTCTCCATTCAAAGTTGTTTTGGGAAAGCAGATCGGATAGCGGGGCGCTAGCGGTAGTCATGTGTGATAGGAATTGTGCATGATATATTACAACACCAATAAAAGTTTGTAATTCATTCTCAGGGTTGGGGGTGTGTCAGTCTTGGATTCTTCCTATTTTCTGATGATCTGCATGGATTCTGTGGTCAGCAATAACATGTTCTAACAGGGGTAGTCTATAGGCGAAGAAATGGGATTTGGATAGGGAAGGCACTCATGTTGTGCTCCTGTAATTTCAGACAGACCAGGCGGATATCGCGAACATAGTTTTCACAAGTCTCTGAAAAGATCGTAATATCCTCTAGGTATGCCGAAACTGGTTTTCCTATGAGTCCAGCAAGGACATACTCTATAACTCACACAGGTGTAGAGGATGCATTGGTATCTCCTTGCAGGTTTATCTTGAATGAAAAGGTTCTGGAGGGTTCTGTAATGGTGTTGTGGGTTTCCTCTTCGGGGGCTACCCGAATTTGGAAGCCCTAGTTTGATAGATTGATAGTAGATTAGTATTTCGCTCTAGCCAGAGTTCTGAGTATGATGGACTAATTAGGAATAGTGCTATCATTCTTGATTCTGATATCGTTTCTGGCTAATAGGTCTGATACTGGTCTAATTTCGCTATTAGGTTCGAGATTTGGGAATATATTGAGAGGGTTATTGGGTTCTCAAGAGTAGATGGAATTTCCACAATCGATTATAGGGGTATGGGTGGTAAGGTATGGCATTAAGAGTAATATGTAAGAGTTGTCTAAAAAAGATAATATAGCATCGGTAATAATACCGGTTTCATCCGGTACTTGGATGGCTGGTTGGTATTTGTAGTTCATGGTGGAGCGGTATTCTTAGACTGACATCTTTAGACTGATACGGGTATCGAGATGTTTGGTAGGAATTTGGAAGGTTGATACAAATTTTCCCAAAATGAGGGTATATCCCATGGTTCCTGTGTGGAACACGGCTTTTGCCTTGTGTCCATTGACTGTAATGTAGGCTTCGAGGTCTTTGTTTTCATTTCCAGATGGTCCTACATGGTTGGAGGTGTTGGTGACTTCAATGATATGGCAGGTTTCTTCCCGGGTATGGTAGGAACGGGAATGTTCTCCTCTTCTCCCAGTTCCTCCTGTTTTTCCATTTCCTCGCTGGTTCTACCCCGGGTGATGATTTTTGGTTCTTTGTTTTTGGTAACAATCTTGGAGGAGTGTACTATTTTTTCCGAATAGTAATATGCTCCTTCTCTTTTACGTCTTCCTTGTTCATGGGGTGGTACCTTGTTGTACTGGGAGGTATTATTGGAAGAACGTGGGTGGTGTACTTGGTTGTTGTACCTGGGCTCTTTGCATCTGGGCTGGGTGACTGCATTCGATACAGCATTGGTGTATTGATTCCTAGTGCCAGAGAGTGCTGTCGAGTGAGTCATAGCGTCTCTTTTCTCAGCGATTTCAACTAGCTCCTTGAAGGATGTATATGCTGTGATATGGGGTGTGACATCTCGCTTGAGTTTGATATCCATGGCGTCTGGGAGTGTTTGTATTGTCGAGTTGTCCGAGATCGTTCCTGCGGGTAAGCTGTCTCCGAGTGTTTCAAGGGTCATAACTGTGTCTGTTATCTGCCCGGTTTTTCCTTTGGTAGTTTATTTTACCTCAAGTCAGTGTTCATAGATTGTATCAGTTGATGTAGAAGGTAGGAAATATCTGTCAAATGAGTGTTTGAGTATGTTAACTGTTTTGGCTCCTTGGGTATTGTCATATTGAGTAAATTTCTCGAGAGCCTTTTCGCTGCAGTATGCTCACTAGTACTACAAAGCATCGGGGTCTATATCTTGGATTCCAAGGCAGGATATGTATCGAAGGACTGTGTTGAACCATCAGTTGAATCTTAATAGAACACACTCTTTTCTGAAGTGTAGGAGAATGGTGCTGGCCATTTGGATCGGCTGGTGCCATCCGGTGGGACTGAGCTAGCGGCTTGTGGTGGACGTGGTGGTGGAGAGGGATGAGGAGGCGGCGGTGGGGCTGGGTCTGGACTTTGGTTTCTTGAAGGCGGTGGACTTGGGGATGCTGGTGGTGCTGGTTCTGGTTGATCATGGCTGCCTGAGTCTGAATCTTGGTCTGGGTCTGACTTGGGTGCTCGTTCCTGAGGCAGTTGTTCTTGGTCCACTGTTTCTTTAATGTCTTAGTGTTCAGGGATTTTGCTTGCTCTAAGGCTTGGGGATTTTGCGCATTCTGTTCTGGGATCTCGTCCGCCCTACTTGATTTGTATTCTGTGGAGTCTTCATCTTTGTCTTGGGCTGGAGGTGGCCCTGTTCCAGGTGGTGGGGCTGTCTTCCTTGGTAGAGCAGCAGGTTTGGGCTTGGATGAGGTTCCTAAAGGTGAGGCAGGAGCTTTGGTGAGATGTTCTTGTTTGTCTCTTGCAAGTGAAATGGTTGCCATCTATAGTGAGCAGCTCTAGCTGAGGAGTCTGCTTTAGGCCTTGGAAAGAGCAAGGAGGTGTACCGGTACTGCAGGGCCAAGGTAGGCGACAGGTGATCAGTCCCCTGCAGAAGATCATCAGCAAAAATAATACTCTGCGCCAGGGGCGCCCCATGCGTGTGGCGCACCTAGCCCACATGACGTGAATCGCGAATGAAGACCTAACGTCGATCTGACGTTCCGTCCTGATTTTGCGTCACCGTACGTGCCGCGCTCTGACGCTATCCTGACACAGACCCTACGTTCTCTGCACCCTGACTGCACCTGGTCCTCTGCTCTTGCATTCCTGAACACCTCTGATTCTCGGGTGCTGTACCAGGGCGACGGCTGAAGATCCGCCGCTCCATCCTGATCACCACTGATCCTGACGTCTTCTGTCCTGACGTCCCATCTTTATCTTCTGCGCCTGGGCTTCGCATGTTCCGACGGCTGAGATTAGGATCTCATGATCATGAGCTCTCCAGTGGTGGTATCTTCCTCCTTTGGCTTCTACCGCCAGACACTCTCTGCCGGCACTGCATTATCCTGATTTCACGCTCTGTACGTGTTGTGTGTCATTATTGTAGCTTGACTTTTTCTATTCTATCTGTACACTCCTACGTAAGATCTAGAGGCCCGAATGATACATCCCAGACGCGTGGGGAACCATCTCAAACCTGCCGGACAGAATCGCAATCTTGCGCACGCTGTATCCTCTTCTTTCCGACGTCAACCCGTGACATTTACTATAAGATCGCCCTGACGCCCCTGTGGCGTGTCCCTTTCATTGATTCTACTACTCATACTGCGAACGCCCAGATTACCATTTACGTTCTCATATCAACACATCGCCGTCAAACAAATAGTATTAATTAATTAAGCTACTCAACACATACACAACATATTCAACAAATCATTTCTTAATTACCCTCACCAACGCTCCCATTGTGCCCCTGTTCCACATTCCCCCGCTTACTATGACTTGTGTCCTGTTGTGCTGGCTCTATTCCGTCAAGGCTCAGTGAGAGGCGTCGCGATGAAGTAGGACTAACAGTCCTGTCCAATAATAGTTCCCTGGTCACGTCCCGTGAACCATCTGCACTCGGCGGAGAAGAATCGCGATATCCGAGAACCCGGGCAGCTGACGTCTGGAAGAAATCAAAAGACAAATCAGTGTCCTGCGAATCGGTTTGACTATCCTGCTGCCCCACTGGGGTCCCAATGTGCTGGCTGTTGGAGTTTGAATTCGGTGGGCCAGCCATTGCGTAGCCTGGATAGATGGTTGACTCTGCAGCTCGGCGGCTACCACCACCCAATTGCCGGGAGTTTGGCTTTGGTGGGCTAGCCGTCGTGTAGTCTGGGTAGATGCCTGACTCTATAGCTCAGTGGCTACCGCTGCCCAATCGTCGGTATACCCTTCACGGCGGTGTTGTCGCGCGCAGTGCGCCTTCTCCATCTTTGCCCGGATGGTCCCCCGAATCTTGTCCAGAATTATCCCCTGTACCCAGTCTGGGCAATCGGCCCACGTTGGAGTTTGCCGGGCAAAAATGTCTTTAGTGGTTGGAATCATGTTAGCGTCCTAGAGAATACGAGTTGGGTTCGTGTTCTGGCTGACCTCCTACCATGTCAGCCTTGAACTCACTTGATTCCTTATATCCTCCTGTTTGCAATGCTCGAAGGGTATCACAGAGGATTGCACACGCTGAGCAAATCATTCTGCCGTTGATACAGCCAACAAAATTGTGTTCGACAATCCCCTGGCATTTTCCTGCCTCTGAAGTACTTACCCCATATGGCCTAGGGAATCTGGGGCGCCCCAAATCGAAATGTCAATTTCTAACCCGAGTGTAATACCTGTTAGTTATTAGAACAAAGTTGTCCAACTAAGGCGCACGAACCTCACATCCGTTTGGGGAGCACATACATCTATCCTCTCCCAAGAGGTAGTCCACCCTGCGCGCAATCGCTGTGGTATCTTCCAAGAGATCGTATAATTTTCCCATCTTATCTTTGCCATGGGAAACAAACTGGGATCTTACCCCAAAGTGTCTATTGCGTATATTTCAGAATTAGTACTATACCCGGCTTCCGGGGGGCGTCATTCCTGTGTATCTGTGTCCAGTTACCATCTTTATGTTTTCCTGCGACGCTTCCATATTTGCTGCATCAGGTATATAATCAAGCACCTTAAGCCAAGCACCGTGTACCTCAGACGTCAAAGTAATTGGCCCTCGAAGTGGGTCAACCAACAGGGTGTACCAGAGAATGAGACCTTTGGCCCGCGTTCCTATAGCCGCCTCTACTCCTGTCCTTGTATTTCGCCGTGACTGGGTACCCAGCCAGATCTCCTCACAGTGTGGCGTACTCTATTCCCCGACTGGACTCGAACATCTAACTGACGACGTAGTGGCAGTGTCACTGGCCAGTGGAGATGACTATCGGGCTACACTGGATGACGGGAGCACTGGCGGAGTATACCCTCTACCAGGCGTTATACGTCCTCGAGCTGCTGGCGTCTGCCTAACAAGTGCTGCCTCCCGTGAACGGGAGGTGGTCGAAACTGGAACAGTCGATACCCCATTGGTTGTGTGTTCGTCCGCTTTTCGTGACCGGTGACGCAGCCCTCCACTAGTAGCATCTGGAATGTCATTGTCTTCCGCCTCTGGCGCAGTGTCCGATTCAGTGTAATCCGATCTGCCAGAGTCTTCGTACTAATCACTGCCATGATCGCTTAGACGAAGTGTTTTCCGTTTGTACTTGTGCGTCAGGTTCCGTCTCGGTATCGGTATACGTCGTGGTCTGTATCGTCCTTCCGGGGGCTCTTTGGTGGTCTTTCAACTACTCGTGTCCCGTTTGGTGGTGTTGGGCGAACATGCGATGCCTGCTTCTTCGGCACTGTGCTCTGCGAGCTGCCGCATTGGTTTTGCTACTTCCCGACCTCAATCTCACTAATTATATGCCATCTGGTACGACTTGGCGTCTACGTCCGTTGAGATATCCTACTCGTGGGGTTGGCTGGCTGGGTGAATGGGCTTGCGGTTGTTTCCACATGGTGGAAGGCTGACTGGTTGATCAAGGTTAGGCAAATAGGAATTAGGACGTAGAACAAGGAAATGTATCTTTCCGGTCGGGAATATGGGCAATGTGTGGTTATGTTCAATGGACCCTTCCGGTCTTATATGCTAGGACTTAGCAGGGGGGTTGGGAGAATCACAGACTATCACTCGGTATTGAAAGAAATTATTCGCCTGTGAAAAAGGGGTTTTTCCTTGTTCAACATTATGATCATGATCTCTACGTCCTCAGGTATGATGCTCGTCCCGACTCTAGTTGAAAAGGTTCCGCGAGAGCTAATCTACCAGACTAAGCAAAATCTAGCCACAACGAGTATCGGTTAGTGACACTTATTCTGGCAAGACACTCACCATACCCAAAGCAGTTGAGGATTATCGAACCTCATCTCCTAAGGTCGAATCAACACCACTCAATGTCTGGAATTGTGTATTTATGCCATGCTCGTGAAGTCCTCAGGTATCATGGTCGTTCCGACTCGGGTTGAAAAGGTTTGACAAAATGGGTGTAGCTAATGTAGAAGGCAAAGCAACATCTAGCCACAACGAGTATCGGTTAGCGACACTAATTCTAGCAAAACACTAGCCATGCCTAAAGCAGATTAGGATTATTGAACCTCCTCTCCTAACGTCGAATCCAGACCACTAAACATCTAGAATTCTGTATTCACGCCATGCGCTCATGTGTTTGACTAGTTTAGTCCGCCGACGCCAGCCCAGTTAAGGACAGAATGCGCGGCGTGCTTGATCCAGTAAAAGACAAGTTTCGTATCTTAATGCAAGGAGGCGTAAGGAATAGCAATCCAGGATACGAGAAACTGAAGCAAGGGTGTCCAATGATATATCTACTATCACATACCAGCTAAAGAACCACAAACTGAGAATTCTGACAAAAGTGAATGAAGATGTAGGGGAAAAAAAGAAAAAGAAGAAAAAAGTACCCGAGAAACTAGGCAATCCGGAAATATTTTCGTCCCGCCCGTGTCTTTTTGGACGGCGGGGTTGGGGCGATGGCGATTTGGGGTTGTTTGGGGCACTACTCAAACTGGACAATAAGGAAGCCCTGGGCGCCAGGGGTGACACGGGGGCTGCGGGCTCTGTCCGGGCTTGGAGGGTTGTGGGCGGCTGTTGCGTTATGCCAGCTGCTTGTTCTTTCGCTCTCACTGAAGTTGTGTGAACCTGGGCATCAATCAGAGCAACGGCGGGGGAGGCTGGACGTCCATCGTGGATTACGAGCAGGCTGGTAGGAGGGGTGTCCAGGGCAGCATCGTGTTCAGAACCCAGCGCGGCTGCCTGTTGAATTGTGTGAGCTGTGTGTTCAATCGCGGTCACTGGAGTTCTGTGAACCTCCGCATCAATCGGAGCAACGGCGGAAGGGACTGGATGTTCGTCACGGAATCCGGGTTGGCTAGAAGGAGGGGTGTCCTGGGCACCATCGAGTCCCGAACACACCACAGCTGCCCGCACGCTATCTGTAATGTAGTCTGCCATCCAGGGCATCTCGCGTATGACCTTCCGGATGTCTTGGAGCTTCGTTTGCGTACATGGCGCAGAAGCCCTAGAGGCCAACTCCCGCGAGAGCCGAGCGAACCAATTATGCCCCAGGTGGTACTCTATTTCTTGTGGGGTAGCCCTCCGTTGTCTCGAGGGGCCTCGGGCTCCCAATTCCACCATCTACGTCGTCAATTAGCCATCGTGTTTTGATCTTGACATGAACATTAAGTGTCAATATTTACGTCGTCCCAAATAATCGCCCCCCGCATCAGGAGACGCTAGGGGTTCCCCCTCGCTCTCGCCCTCTAGCCATTCCTCCTCCTCCTCCTCCTCATCCTCATCCTAATCCGGTTGCATGATCCCCATGGTATCTTCCCAAACATTGCAATTCACAAAGGGATATCTCCCTTTGGCAGACTCGGGCGTCTCAGCGCTATCTTCTCTATTCTTGCGACGTGACTCGACAACCAAGAGATTGAGGGGATCTTGGCCATGGTTTGCAAGGAGCCACGCTAGGATGTCATTATTGCTATGGAGAAAGATGAGCGGTCGCAGGGGGAGTGATTCTTCTGGCTCTGGACGTAGCCTGACAGCACCCTCAGCAGTCGCCCCGATCAGATATCGTGGGCATCCCATTTGCTTCTTCACACACAGCCCTCTAACCACCGCAATCAGATTTTTGATGCTCGGTATAGTCAACACACCAGATGTGATTTACAAGTCCGAGTCGCTAGCACACCAGGGACGATGGAGAAACGGATGTCCCGCATCTGGGGCTCCCGTTCGTCGAACGACATGGATTCTTACTGCCCGTGGGCAATAAGTTGACGATTGAGACTCTTTAAAAATAAGTTAGTGCAAGGCTGAGAGGAGATAGATTGGAATAATCAGTTAGTGAGAAATTCAACGACGTCGCCACCACAGGCGCACTCTGCGATTCGATGCAAGTTAGACGTGTGGAGTGTCCTAGCCGAATCATTAACTAGCATCCTCAAATGACGGGTGAGTCCCAGGACGTCATCTGGGTGGTGGTTTTTTTTAATGTGCGTCACCTGATCTTTCACAGGCGGAAGGGCGCGAGCGAAGGCAGTCATTGCCTCCACTTGGGCATCTGTCCAGTGACCGGGGTCAAGGTGGCGGGAGGTCATATAGGGCTTGAGCTGCTCACGCCAATTGAAGTAGGCACCAGATGTGACGCCGGGATCAAAGAACCTGCACCACAATTTAGCATACACAATGTCGCCATACGCCGTGCTAATTTGTGCTCAATTGTTAGCGTGACAGATTCTGATACCTGGGTGGGAGTTTTCTTTGACCTACCCAGTGCCCAACTCTTCGACGGCTGGCGCGAAGTGCGCCCACTCCGCCAGGTGTCTGTTCATAAGAAAGTTCATTGTGAGCGCTATATCCTGGAATGTGCATCTGGTACATTCCGTGATTACTTACCCTCTCTCGGCAGCGGGCGACAGGCGACTATACGCGGCAGAGTCTTTCTTCGTTTTCCGCTCTGCGGGTCAATCCTGTGGGCTACGATGCGCGTCGTCTAAGGCGAATGGAAATATTAAAATTGCTTACCAATATATAGACGTAGTTTAGTTACTTTCCCTACTCTAACTGGTGTTTCCGTAAGCTCGGAGCTGCCATGGGGACGTCTGAGATGTTTCGATTGAATAGAACTCAATGAAAAAGATGAGAAATATTATTGATACGACAACTAAGAGACAAGGATCTTGGAGAGAGGTTGATGTAGGTAGGTCGGAAGCATGGCGCCAGACGTGGGGAGAGGAGCGAAGAGGCACGTAGGGAGAGTGGGAATGCCAAAGTTGAAAGAGGGGTAGGATGGGTCCTTATTTACACCTTGTTGATGCCGGGTGTACATTTTATAACGGTTAGCCCTGGGGGGGTGTACCGTACGAGTAAAGAACGCGAAATAGGGTGTACTAGTACAACCAAGTCGCACACCGAAGTGGATACCAGTATCGTGGGCCAGATGAACTAGCCACATAGCGGATCTACGAATTGTGATGGATAATGTCACAAACGGTGACTAAGCAAGGCAGACTCTCACATGACTAATAATTATTAGTCATCGGTTGGTTATCTTTCACACTAGGAGATCAGTTGACTCATAGGTTTTCACATGACGACGCAATAGCGTGTCATTGGTTTATTGTTATTGGTTGATATTTGACATGACGCACGATTGTGGTCATGTGGTTTATGTATTTTGCACATGACTCATAATTATGAGTCACGGGTTATGCGCATGTGACCCTGTTAGGGCACATGACTTGTTTTATGAGTTTTGTTTGGTTGTGAGATAGGACGCACCTGACTCGGACGAGTCAGCTGATGGATTTCACACTATGACTCACTATGAGTCATGAGTCACGTGACTCGAGAGTATGAGTCACGCAGGGTTAGGGTTGAGGGAAGAACCCCTATATAAGGGCACCTTCGGGGCAGAGGATTTGAGTCACGAACCATCTCCCCTACACACCCGGCGATTGAAATCTCAACACCATGAGAATTCATCGTCAACATCCACCACCACCGCACTCTCAGTGAGCTGCACCCGCACTCTCCGTGAGCTGCACCCTCC
>Ga0307507_10000574_pt1 | contig 78935 bp, 18 predicted proteins | sample 7_EM_MG_FD_207223 | JGI IMG/M metagenome (GOLD analysis project Ga0307507, IMG submission 207223) | Populus trichocarpa ectomycorrhiza microbial communities from riparian zone in the Pacific Northwest, United States - 7_EM | ecosystem: Host-associated > Plants > Roots > Unclassified | place...
TCTATCTAAATCTAAGGGTATATAGCTCTTGCTAGGAATAAGACGTTGCATAAAAAAGAGAAAGGAATAACGAGAGAATCTTGCAATTAAACAGTTTAGGGGTCTTGGTCAATGCGTACGCACGTACACACGCGGACGGACTTCGGTAGTATTTGATTAATCTAGTAGAACTTGGCAGAAGTTGATCAAGCTGGCAGAATTTGGCAGAATTTGGTTAAAGCTTCAAGTTCTATCTATCGAGTGTTTTACTAAGACATTCCTACTGCAACTAGGCTAGTTCTGTTACATTATAATAGCTAATATACTCCTTTACTTTCTGATTAAGTTTTAGCCAATAGTATTTACATTAAAGTAGTTCCACTATCTTAGCTTAACCATAGTGGCCGCCTAAAGGATTATTATAATTCTTTATAAGAATTTTCTATTATAGGTTTGCTTCTTATAGCACCCAAACCTTACCATTTCTACGCAGTAGGCCTATTAGGTCCAGTTCCCAATTTTAATACCTTTTAGCTTCCTTTCTATTACATTTCCGGTCTACTTCTATATTAAAGATAGTATAGGAGGTGTCCCTCCGTTGCACCTTATAGATAAGATCCGTTAACCTTTTAGATAGTTCCTAGGTAAAAGCTGTTTCGTCTTATACTACTCTAAGTATATAACTAGATGGTACTATAGATCTTGTAACTCTCTAATGCGTATATATTAGGAAGGCCGCTATAAGGTTAAAGTCCTTTAGTTATTATAGGGCTCTAAGTTCCGATTGCTCTATAGCTTCACTTTTAGTTTAAGGGGATAGCTTAATAATTAGAGGTGACGTATTACTAGGTTCCGAGAGTATATTAGGGATATCCTATCCAGGCATATTCGGACCCTTATTAGCAACGGACCGGGTACTAGCTAGAACATTAATAGAAACCAATAGGGCTTATACCGCCTAAGACTTAGTATATAGAGCTATAGGTACTTAAGCATCCTATACCCAGAGCTTATTCTATAATATAGGGAGTAAAATATCTATTATCTATTTTCCTTCTCCCGTTTTAAAGCCTTTAGCATAGTCTAGCCGTTATAACGGTCTATTAGTAGGGTTATTTTCCCCTAGCTTATATTCAATCTTAAAATTAAATTATGTAAGCTCCTCTACCTATCTAGTCTATTAAGGTATAAGCTTCTTTATAGTTATAAAGTAGCGTAGATTATAATAATCTAAGAGTATACAAGTGGTATAGCTTACGTGCTCAAGGTAGTATCGCTACTATTTAAAGCAGTTAACTATAGCCAGCAGTTCCTTATCATAGGTATAATACCTAACTTTAGGTCCCTAGAATTTTCTACTATAGAATACTACCAGTCTCTAGTAGAGCTAGGTAGGGTCTAAATGCCTATTAGGTTACAGTAGGATACTAATAAGGGCAAAATTTAATATATTAGTAACTATTCTCAGTAGCTAATCTAGGTTAAAATACTATAATAGTGGAGCTTCTATAAACTTTACGCGTAGTTCCTAAAAGGCTTCCTATACTTTTCCGGGCCATATCTATAGTTTATACTATTTAGTTAGTCCCTTCTTAGTTTTCTTCCTTCCCGCCTTTAAGCTTTTTACTCCTTAGGCTAGGTCTTAAAAAGATTTAGCAATATAGTTAGATAGGTATTAGGCAATATCTAAATAGTTATAGATAAAGCGCCTATAGAAATTGGTAAAGCCTAGGAACACTTAAACATCCTAGTAGCTCTTTAGCTCTAGCCATTCTTGGATTATCTATACCTATATTAGGTCTATAACTACGCCCATAGGCGTTATAATATAGCCCAGGAACTTAACCTACTTAGTATTAAAGATATATTTTAACGCCTTAGCGTAGAGGCCCTAATTATCTAAATATTTTAGTACTTTATAGACGTGTTACTTATACTAATCCTTATCTTCTAAGTAGATCAGAATATTATCTAAATAGATAATATATATACGGTTAACTAGTCCCCCTAAGGCTCTATAAATATATAATTAAAATATTATAGGCGCATTAGCTAGCCTAAAAGGCATTACTAGATACTTAAAGTGGCCGTATTAGGTCTTAAAGACGGTCTTCTACTTATCCCCTTTTTTAATATGGAGCCTATAATAGGCGTCTTATAAATCTAGCTTTATAAAAATCTTAGCCCTAGATAGTTAATCCAGCATTTCACTAACTAATAGTAGTGGGTAACGGTTCTTAATTATAATCTTATTAAGACCGTAATAGTCTATATATAGCCTTATAGTTCTATCTAGTTTTAAAATAAAGAGGATTGGCGCGCCTACTGGTAACTTACTAGGCCATATCTATCCCTTTTCTAGTAAGCTATTAAGGTACTCCCGTAGGATCTTAAGCTCTTTATAAGAAAGGTTATAGATAGAAAGGTTTGGCGGCTACTTACCCTCTTTTAAATTAATTATATAATCGTATTCCAAGTTCTATAAAAGAACTTTAGCTCGCCTACCTAAAAATACCCTTAGTAAGTCCCTTAGGCCTACCAGAATATTTAATAAATTAGGGTCGCGTTTGTCCTCTATATTATCATTAGGTAGGTCCCAGAGCTTCCTTAAAATGCTTACAGGCAGCGTCGCGCGCTATAGTGGCTGTTCGTATATAGTTGCCACTGTATATTAAACAGTTTTATATGGTAGTTAGTAGAGGGTAGGGAACTCCTTAACGCAGCGTTTAAGGTGCCGTAGTATACTTTTTGCGTATTACTTAAGCCAGAGTAACCTATAGCGGTAGAAGTATCTTATAAGATCTTTAAGATCGCCGCCTCCCTGCAGTGTCTCTATAACCTATCCGGTAGTTCCCCATAGGGTATCTATTATAAAAGGGTTATCGTCTATACTAGGCTCTATACCCATCTTGCTATAGAACAGGGGTTAGATCTAATACTCCTTTAGGTATAGAGCATATACTATTTTACCTGGAGCTATATTTTTAAGAATATCTTTTAAGCTTATTAGTAATATACGCCCTTCCAATTCTTTATTATTCTACCATTTAAAGGCTCCTGTCTTAAAGCGTATCTTAGGATCTACTTCCGCAAGCCAAGGATATCCGAGGATAAGGTTGTAACCTATAAAGTCGGCCACCTAGAAGGGTTATAGGCCAACTACCTTAGTGCGGTTATATATATTAGCCCCTAACACTGTAAGCTTGTGGGCACTATATAGTTTAATCCAATACTTATCTAAGAAGCCTATAATAGGTTTCCGCTACCCTAGCAACGGGATAAGTTTATGCTCTTTTGCCAAATTATATTATATAAGATTAATTTCGGCGCCGCTATTATATAGTGCTTAGAACTAACGCGTCTCGCCTATAGGGAGTATTATTTCCAGCTTAATAGCAATATAGAGAGTCTTCCCTTCTATATCTTACTCTAGTTATAGCCAGGAGACGTCCATAACTAGGGCTTCTCTTTTTTTGGTTTATTAGTGCGTTTATCGCCCTACTTATTTTTCTAATAAGAATATCCTTTTAGCTTCTTAGAGTGTTCCTATAAGGGTATCGGATGGGTATTAGGTTGGCCATAAGAATCTTTCCCACTACTTAAAGCTCCTAACTTTAACCATTCTGAAGTTCTCTTTAAAAACGGCTTCTTTAAAGATTAGGTCTGCCCTATATTACTACTAGAGTGCCCGCGCTTTTAGCTACCCCCCAGCTTCTTACTGGAAGAGGTCTAGTTCCTTACCGCATCCTTAGCGTTTAGAACCGCTTATTCAAAATCCATATATACGGTAATCCGCGGTAGGGCTCCTACGCGCTTTATTTTGTTATAAATAGCTAGCTTAATTCTAGCCTAGATAAATCTAATCTTCTCCTTCTTGTGGACGCTGCTGTCCTTATTTTTAAAGGGCTCTAGATCTATCTATTAAGTATAAGTTTCTATAAAGTTTATAAACTGGCGGAAATCTTAACGGTCTAGCTATATACTATTCTAGAATTGTTCTGCGTTATTATATTATATAATATACGGATCTTAGGTCTAACCCTTTAGAAAGGTCTATAGCTATAGCCATATAGTAATCTGCTCTTTATTAAGTTAATTAAGCGCGATCTAGTTTAGTAATTAGTCTTTAATCTTACTAATAATCTACCGTATATATTCTTTAATATTATCTTATATTATTAGTATCTTAAAGAAGTTGTCCACCTCGCGAACCCAATTATCTAAATATTAGGCGCTAGGTTTATAACGGAGTTTTAGACTACCGGAGGCCTTAGCCAGTTAGTTTATATCCTTTTTCTATTTGTTATATAGATGCCTCTCTAAGTCTTCTATACCCCTTTAAGTAGGTACTAGGTAGCCCCTAAGAAGCCCTTAGCCCTAGCTAGGTTATAAAAGAACTTATCTAGCTTAGATTAAACCCTACTAGATCTGGATTTACCCTTAAAGGGTTTTAATATATTTATTAGTAGCTTCCTCCCGTATAGCTTTTAAGAGCCTTATAATAGCTTCCCAATATCCGTCTTAAAGGATATTGGTATAGGGCTCTTAACTTTCCAAACTTGGGCTTAGGGAAGCTCCAGCTATAGAGGTAGTATTAGTACTAGTAGCTAGTGCGGGTTTCCTAATAAGCCTTAGGTCTTAAGTTAGTGTTTAAGTTAGATTGCCTAAAGGGGTAGGCCCGCTTAGCTTATAAGCAGTCTGTATACTGCCACTATACTAATTATAGGCTGGTAGTCTTCCGGAAGGGTTTTAATTAGGTCCCTAGTTAGACGCGTTAGTATATTCCTCTAGCATTTCTAGCTTAGGGGAAGATCTTAGAGTCGCCTCTAGTGCTTAGTCTTTTAATTAGCCTAGGTAGGGCCGGAGGGGTTCTAGTTGTTTTCCAGCAGCGTTGCGTCCGTTATAGAGGGTGTCCGTATTTTCCTCAGCGGTAACTATAGGTGTGTGAGAGTCTTTAAGCTCCTAGTACATCTAGGTATTAGGGCTCATTCGGCCGTCTTGCCTAGAGGTTTATATTATCGCAATCTCTTACTATTAGAGGGACCTTCCTGCCTTAATGCGACGGCTTTCTATAAGGTATTTATAGAGTTTCCATTTAGGTCGTTGCGAGATTTTAAGGGAGGATAGTAGATATAAATAAAAGATATAAACAAACAATCTAGTCTTTAAAGCCAGCTGCCCTTCTAAATAGAGTAGGAAGGATTTAAATATAAAGGGACTTTATAGATAGGGGGCTATAAGGACACGATTGTGGAACAGAATAGATTGGTAAGAGAGACGAATCCTTAAGGAGGTAAGGCCTCTAGGATCGTAGAGACTATATACTACGGGCACGTGCCTCCGGCACGTAACCGGCGACTATCCAAGGGGCGTCCGGAGGTTGTCCTAAGGGCAGCCCGAGGTAACCGTAATAATATCCCTTATACCTAACCTCTTACCGGGATAGATATAGCCTAAACCCCTATTAGTACTAATCTAAAATAAAAATAAAGATAAAAACTATAAGAAGTAAACCGTTAAATAATTATTAACTTTAAATACTTTAGCAGAGTATAACGGGACTAGCCCAGTTATAGTAGAAATGTCTCGGTTAAACACTTAACAGATAACTATCTAAAACTGTCTACAACTGTCTGCAACTATCTATAACTATTTATAACTATCTGCGACTGTCTATAACTGTCTATAATTGTCTACTATAATCCACCGTTTTCTACTAGCGCCGTAATACTAAAGTCCGTTAAAGACCGTATGCGTATATATATATATATATTGACCACTAAAACCCCTAACTGTTTAATTATACAATTCTCTTGTTATTTCTTTCTCTTTCTTATATAACGTCTTGTTCTCTATAAGAGCTATATACTCTTAGATTTAGATAGAATTTATATTATTCCTTTAAATCTTCCTTAAAGCCTCTTTGCGCCCTTATATAAAGGTAAAGGACAGCGGCTCTATTATAGAGCTATCTATATAGGATTTAATATAAATTAGCTAAAATAGTAACTATAGAAAGATTTTAAAAATGTAAAGGATCTAATTAGCGACTTCCACTACGCGAACCTATAGAAACTGGGCCTAAGCAGAGATTTTATACCTAATCCTCTATAGGAGCCCTTATAGAGTTAAACATTATATATTACCACATAAGGGTAAATTGCCGTTAAATTGCCGTAGGTTACTATTACGTAATAGTAAAGTGCGATTACGTAACTAAAATATCGTTAAAATATCTAGGAACTTTAACCGGTAGTTAAAGTTATCTAATTAGTTAGATCCTTAGGTGCTAAGCCTTATTATATAACGTTGTTTTAAGCCTTTAGCAATACCCCCTTTTTTTCTTCTCTATACCTTAAGTATCCCTTTTATATATATATAGTAACCATAGCGTTGCCGGAGCTCCGCCTCTATAAGAGAGGGGTAGTGTTATAGAACCCTACTATAGGGGCCTCTATAGGAGAGCCCTATACTCTTGCGTATACCTTACGTATAGCTTACGTCAGCTACGTATAGGTATATTGCCTCCTTACGCCCTCAACCCTTACAATTAATTGCGTAACGTTTTATAGACTCCTTAAATATATACGCTCTATAGCTACTGCCCCCGCTCCGTAATATATAACTATAAGAATACTAAAAGTTGGTATATAGACTCTATTTTGTATATAGACTTAAGCTTTCGCGTAAATTTAGTAATTGCTGACGATAAAGTTAAATAATCGCAGGTGTTAGAATCTCCGTGTTTTCGGCGCGGGAAAACGGGGGAAATCGTGCTAAGGATTGTATGAATTAACGTATACGCCAACTTAACGTTAGACCGGCAAGCAAGAGGCTTAGGGCGGCGGGGAATTTTGGCGACGTGACCTCCAAAAATAGCGACAAAACCCTCTTAACCCGGCGGTTAGATCTCTATTTTCTTTTTTAATAGAGTAACATTATTTATATAAGTAGTGTTTATAAAGGTAAAGCTATTTACTCTAGTGTTAATAAGGGCAGTTATATTAACATTATATCTATTTTAAGATATTATATATAAAACTATAAAGTGTTTTTTTATCTATTAACTAACTTAGATTAATCTTTTTAAGATTAATAGAATAACCTAGGGGGGAGACTTTCCTAGGGTTCTTTTTTTTCTAACTTGTTAGACATTTCTTCTTCCTCTATTTCCTTAATATTACCTATATTCTTTAGCTCTAGGTAAAATAAGGTAAAGTAACTATTTTTTCCATAATTAAAGTATATAACTATAGTAGGGTTAATTAAGGTATTGCGATAAGTATTAGCTAAAGGTATAGTATATAGCGGGTTAGGCGAGGCTTATAGGTAGGTAGCTATAACCGCTTTTAGTATAAGGATAGTTATAGTTTATCTTCTAACGTTAGCTCCCGTTAGTATAGTAAATAGAGTTTAGTTACTATAAGGCCGCTTTAGTTAATTATAACAAGTATTAATTTATTTTAGTTCTAAATATAGCAATAAATATTAGGCTGTAAGTCTTTGGTAGGTTAATAGGTTATTTAAGGCTACTACAATCTTCTCTTATAATTGGACTGTTAGCTTGTTGTATAGGTTTAAATGGTAGTTTTTAAGGGAGATCTGGCCTTCGCCTACTAGGTATATATAAGGTGATAGGCTCCACACTACCCAGCTACAGCATAAATCCTAAAAGGTAAGCGAGTGACTAGCAAGATGCTAGGTACGGCTGTGTGGAACAATATATATAGGCAAGGTGACTTCGTTACCTAATAGTATAAGAATTAAGTCTAGAACCTAATAAAGAATTAGTTTAATTTTATTATTAGGCAATTATAGTTATACTAGGTATCTTGTACTTTATTTAAGTTAATATAAATAGTAGCTAGATACTATATTATCTTATTAATAAATATAAACTAAATAGGTAACTCGTCCTTAAACTTAGCCTAAAGGTATTACTAGATGTCACTAATAGTTTAACTAAAGAGGTAAAGTATTTTTGCTTCTTTAGAGGAGAAATAGTTATAGTTAATATAGAGCTTTCCTTGTACTTAGATCCTCTAATTCTTAAAAGTAGGGTCTATTCCGTTAAATAGTGGTTAAGGGTTAAAGAGCTTAATAGATTTTAATTGTTTTGCTATTATGTCTATACTACTTAGGGTATTATATTTAGTAGAGTAAATTAATTAATTAGGGCTCCTAGTAGGGGAGACTAAGCTATCTTATAGGGCTATAAGGCTCTTTAGGATCTTGTTTAGAGTCTCCTATATAGCTTAGGCTATAAGGTAATTGTCTAATCAAGGTTGCGTCTTTGCAGTTATATAACCGCAAATTGCTATTACGTGACGGCAATCTAGGGCAATTTGCGGCAACTTGCCTGCGAACGCGAGTCAAAAGGAGTTGGTTATGTAAGCTAAGCAAGCTTAGAAAATCTACCAAATTCCACCTATAGAATAGAAGAATCAATTAAGCATTAATTAAATCAGTTACTACCCTAATACTATTATAATAGCAATATATATCACCGGAAGTAATACAAATACTAATTAGTAATTATAGATTAGGAGATATATTATCTACAAAGAGAGACGAGCTTAATTAGTCCCTGCTTGCAGGCCTCTACAAACCCATTTACTAAGGAGTATTAATTAACGTGTATTTAAAGAACCAACCCCCTAATAGGCCCTTAATTCTTTATATATAGTTCTTAGGTACTTAAAGAACTAACCTCTTAATAGGCCCTTAGTTTACGTCCATTACGCACTCTAAAAGGCGTTAGGTACTTAAGGAACTAACCTCCTAATAGGCCCTTAGTTTATATTTATTACGCGTTTTAAAACCTAAAATTAGAACTTAATAAAATAAGGAACCCTTAGTTTGCGTCTATTATATATATTTATCCTCTAAAACTTAAAATTAAACAAGACAAGAGCTATAAGATAAGAATTAATATGGCAGATATTAGGGTACAAGTTAGAGAAAGACAGAAGAAGTGGGGTAAAGAAATTAATATAGACTCCAACAACATCAATATTATAAACATTAATAACTTTATGCAGTTTAAGACCTTAGAATATAAGGTCTATAACTTTAAGGACAATAAGCTGTGGGAAGCCTATAAGGAAGATTTCTAGAACTTTACAGTATAGATCTTTAAAAACTGCAACCAGACATATATTAGAAAGCTCTAAATACTTCTATAGACTAACGGCGTATTGGTAAGGAAGTATAGGAACGCTACAGTCCTTAAATTGCTATTTAATACTCTATAAGAAGAAGAACCTATAGAGTGGACTAAGTTTAAGATTAAAGAGTATATAGCAGCCAGAGGGAAGTTTAATTTAGGACAAATTAACTACCTCCTTAAGAACAACTTCGCTAGTGCCAGTACTAGTACTAGTACTACCAAAAACCTAATCTTACAAACTACTATTAAAACCTTAACCTTAACCTTACTAACTCTATAACCTACCTTACCTATATAACCTACCTTATTAGTACAACCTATCTTATTAATATAACCCGCCTCATTAAGCTAGGGTTTTGGTAAGAAGTTAATAAACCTTATAAAGATATATATGGAAGACAACAAGTACAGTAGAGAAGATAATAACTTTAACTTTAAACTTACTATCTTCTACGACCTCTATAATAGAGCTAATATACCCTATAATGCTACGCGGCTTAGCACTTAACCATTACTATACCAACCTCAAGAACGTTACTATAACCCTTTTATTTAACCAAATCTGTAATATAATATATTACTACTTTAAGGGACCTAAGTACAGACGCGGTATACTAGGGCAGTGGAACTTAATAACCTTACAGTCTGTAATAAGTAAGAGTGAGAACACCAGCAAATTAACCCTAGATTGCCTATAGTTGCTTATTAAAGAACTAAGACACCTCCAGTATAGTCTTAACCTAGATTAACGTATAGATAAGTTTCTTTATAATAAGCTTATTAACGCCTACTAGGAGTTACCAGTGTATTAATATGCCTGCTTCAAACCTTCTAATAGCTTAACTGGCCTAATTAATAACTTATAATCTTCCATTATAACATTTAAAAAGTTAAATAGTAAGAACCCCTAAGCCTTCTTTACCAACCGCCACTACTATAGATAATACCCTTAATCACCTTATAGAACACAATCATCCTTATTTAACCAATATGCATTACTAAAGAAGCGCTACTTTGTCTACTATAAGGAAGGTTACTAGTTATCTAAACACTTAAGAGAAGAATGTGACGAATTAAGGGAAAATTTTAAGAATAGACTTAACCGCCACTTTAATAGGCATGCTAAGTAATATATTACTAAGTATAAGGGAACAGACCACGACAATAAACCTAACTTGGAATCTATTAATAACGTAATAGAAGCTCTTATAATTAATATTAAGTTACTACTACTATTTCTGACTTAGGAACAAACTAAACTATTCCTTACCTCTTTTAGAACGATATAGCATAAAGGAGCCATTAATACTATAACTAACTTAGCAGACTAATCCTTTACCTATATAATTACTGGTACTAACCCAACTGCTTACCATAATAACTTAGACCTATTTGCCTACGTTACTACTAGCTAATATACCTCCAATAAGTTCTATAGAGTAATAATTAACACAGGAGCCTTAAAGAAATTAATAGTAGGTTATAGACAATACCTTATATATAGGAAGACCTATAATACCGTTATTAATACCTTAAAGGCCGGCGCTATTAATGTCTAGTTTAGTATCGGCTCTACCCCTTCTATTAGCTCCATTATAGTTAATACACCAGTTAGCAACATTGAGTTTTATATTATAAAGGCCAACATATCCTTCCTACTATACCTCGCAGATATAGATATACTAAAGGTCTATTATAATAACCTTAAGAACGTCCTAGTCACCCTAACAAAATTAATACTAGTAGTTCGCCAATTTAGCCACCCCTTCTTACTATGGGAAGAGTTACTATAGTTATTTATAACCCATTTATTTAACTAAAACCCTTACTACCTAACCACTACTAAACTCCGCTAACTCCACCGCCGCTTTAAATATCTATTGGCAGATAAGCTATACAAGGTATTAGAACGCTCTGGCCATGACAATATTAATAAGCAGGTTATTAACTATCTTATTAAGTACTACTCCTACTACTAGAAACACAGCAAATCCCCTAAATGGTTTAAGTTCATATTATAAGAAGACTAAGATTTTAACTTTAACCATTCTATTTTTATTAATATTATATACATTAATAGAAGGCCTATTCTCTATATAATTAATAAAGCTACCAGATTTTAAGCCGCGAGATAGCTATATAATATCTCCGTAAAATATACCTAGGATACCCTATAACTCTACTAGATTGATACCTACATTAGACCACCTAACTACATTACCTATAATACTAGAAATAACTTTATAAGCAAGAAGTTTCAACAGCACACTATAGCAATAGCTATATTGACTAAGAGCGTCCTAGTAGAAGCTTACTAGTCTATTAGAATAGTAGAAAGAGCTTATCTAACACTACGCTAAGTATACCAGATAATTATAGAGGAGCTATAGGACTTAGGAATAGCCAAGGAACTAGCTCTATAAATGGTAGTAAAAGCCGCTAATAATATAGCTAGCCTAGATGGCTTAATCCCAACACTACTTATCTTTAGTGCCTACCCTTAAATAAGCAAACTCAACCTACTAGCACCCTTTATTATATAGCGAGCGGCAGCTATAAAGAAGGCAATAAAGAAGATTATAAGGATTAGGGCAAAGAAGTAAGTTAATAATACATTAAACCAACGAAACGGTCTATCTGTTACTATAATCTATAACCTCCCCCTTAACTTAGAAGTACTTATATAGCGTAAAGGCAATACTAAATAGAGCGGTAGATAGACTGGCCTATTTAAGTTGCTTAGAATTAACAAAGAAATATATAAGGTATAGCTCCTTAGCGGACCTACTAATTTTAGGACTATAGCAGTAAAGCCATACCTATAACCTAAACTAGAAGAACCTAATAAGGAACTAGAGGAAGAACTAACTAAAGAACTAACTAAAGAACCAATTAAGGAACCGACTAAGGAACCAACTAAGGAACTAACCAAAAAACTAGCAACTAGTGCACCCCCCTAAAGATTAAAACGGACATAATAATTGCCAATAAAGTCCTAGTAAAACATCGCAGATATATTAATATTTATTAATAACAGCCTAACAAAACCTAATACTATAACCTTTAAGTGTACCTTACTGTTATTTATAGAGTCTTAACGTAAGAAGATAAACGGTTTACTTAAGAAAGGTATCTTTAAGTTTATTAATATAGTAGACGTCCCAGAAGGAGTCAGAATCTTTAACTCCTAATTTATTAATAAGATTAAAAACGCCGGAATAGATAAGGCCTTTAAGAAGTCTAGACTAGTTATATAAGCCTATAACGACTATAGCAAAGATCTGGGTCTTAACACAATTACTAACTATTTAACGTATTAGCTAGAGAATTATCCTAGCACTTATGGCAACCCTATAAGGAAACAAAAGAAGACTAGCTTCTTTATATCTACGTAATATCTTATAAGCTTATATATAGTCTAGTACCTACCTAAACAGAGACTTCTTTATACACCCGCTACCAGAACTTAGACTAAAGAATAGATTAATTCTAAAAGTTATTAAACCACTCTATAGTGTCCTAAAAGTTAGCAACTATTAGTTTAATATATACCACCATTACCACCTTAATAAACTATAGATAAACTAGTTAATATATAACCCCTACTTATTATATATAAACAGTAACGGCTTTGGAATTATAAAATTGTAGACCAATAATATACTATTCCTTGCTAATAAAACCTTTATGGAGGCCAAAGAAGCCAGACTTTAGAAGGTAAAGTTTCTAGTAAAAGAGAGAGAGAAGCTTACGCTAAATACCCTAATTAAGTTCAATAGAGGCTATATTAAGCAAGAAAAAGATTTAATAGCCCTTACCTAGGAATATTAATGCTAGAACCTAAAGCTGGTTACTATAAAGACTATAGACCTAACTAGCTCCAGAGGGGAAGTCCGTAAGGTAGTTACACTAAAAGACTAGTACGTTGCTTAGAGAGTAAGAGGAGCCTATATCGCCATAGTCTGTTAGCCAAAAGCTGCCTTTAACCTCTCCTTTATAGCACAAGTTATTAACCTAAAAGAAGAATATACAAAGCAGCTTAATAAACGGCTGTAATAGTAAATTAATAATCCCTCCTAAGGACTTTGCTTTATACGACTTAATATAAGCACTCTTAAACTAATAATATTTATGGACTTGTCCTTTACCAATAACTACAACCTCTCTTCTTAGATCGGCTTTATTATTATACTTACAGACAAAGATAATAGGGCTAATATCCTCTATTAGTTATCTATTAAATGCAAGCAAGTTACATAAAGTGTCTTAGCATCTAAATTATATAGAATGGCCCACGGATTTAATACCGGAGCTGCAATTAAAGCAACCATTAAGAAGATCCTACAACTTAAATAACTACCGGTTATCCTTTATACTAATTTAAAATCCCTATATAATTGCTTAGTTAAGCCTAGGACAATATAAGAGAAACGACTCATAGTTGACCTAATATGTTTACAACAATTGTACAAGAGAAGAGAGATAGTAGAGATTAAGTAAATTAACGGAAATAGTAACCCTACCAACGCTATAACCAAATTAAAGCCTTACCAGGCGTTAAAGAACCTAATTAATACAAATATAATTAAGCTATAGGTTACCAAATGGGTAGAAAGAGGAGAAGACATAAAGGTAGAAATAGAGAGTGTAAAGATGTAAAGCTAATCGCTAAGGCGCTAGCAGCAAGCGAGCTAATAGCGATTTTCCATCCCGGGGATAGAAAATCGTAATTAGTTACTTCAGCCATTTAGCAGAATTTGGTGGAATTTAATAGGTGGAAAGTAGTGCAATTCGACAGGTAGAAAGTAGTGGAATTTAGTAGGCAGCGTGCTTAAGCACCGTTAAAAACTAAATACTCCCAGTGTCTGATTAAGGTTGCGTCTTTGCAGTTATGTGACCGTAAATTGCCATTACATAACGGCAATCTGGGTAATTTGCGGCAACTTACCTACGAACATAAGTTAAAAGGGGTTGGTTATATAAGCTAAGCGAGCTTAGGAAATCCACTAAATTCTACCTGTAGAATAGGAGAATTAATTAAGCATTAATCAAATCAGTTACCACCCCAATACTATTGCAATAGCGATATATATTACCGGAAGTGATACAAACAGTAATTAACCGCTTATTTAGCCATAGGATTATAAATTTACTTATATATATTTAGAGTGTTATTATCATTATTATTTTCTAATCCTAATTAGATCTTAGGTTCCTTTTAAGTAGAGGCGGCTTTCTTAAATAAGCTTACTCTAGGTGCTATTATTAGCTATCTAAGGGTTTATTAATATTATTGTAACGGGCGCTCCTAAAAGGTACATATTAGATAAGACAGATAAAGGTTTTACTAATATCCCACTAATGTCCTAGAGGAGATATGGTTAGATAGACAAGGGGTAAGGGGTTTTACTAGTGTCTTAAAAGGACTATATAGGGAGCTAGTTCTCCTGTAGAGAAGAGCTAGCAATTAGTCTTTAAATAGAAGAAGTTAGAAAGTATTTGTCCTTTAATATATAAAGTTCGTTCTACCTTTAACTTACCTTCTACTTACCTATAACTCTCATTTTACACTATTAATTAGATAACTATACGTTCTAGTTAAACTGGCCTCTTACAATTCTAATCGCTTACAATCCTTTACGGAAGGAACGTACGGCTATTAATTAATAATAACGGGCCATACCTCCTTACCCCCCAAAATAACGCCCTTACTATAAGAGGCTGGCATGTTACGGACAGCTTAAGTACAATGTTACGACTACTTGGAGAAGAGTTAGAGGAAGCTAGTTGGTTAATATAGGCACGGTCTAGGATGGATCTGGTGGAACCATGTGACGAGAAATGGTAGCTGAGGTTACGTAATGTGATCTATATAATCTATATAATCTGTGTAATCTATAATAGAGCAGACAGAGTATATATACCTTATAGAGCAAAGGGATTTCTTAGGCGTATGGTTATATGTTTAAAGGACCACAGTCCCTATCTAGATAGTTCTTTCTTCGTAGTAAATCTTAAAATACAATTAGAGTTAATCTGTTGGGCAACTACTCTACTAGTTATTATTATATTGTTAAACTGTTCTTACCTATATACCTAGCCTAATAATAGGACCTACCGTAGTTTCTGCTATAAGGTTCCGTTACATATTTACTACTAAGGTTATGGTATTAAATAAGGTCGAACAATATGCCACCTAAAGCACCAGTCACGATAATATTGACGGCAGCTACGACCTTAGGGTTAGGAGACACTAGTATAGCAGATATAGATTTTTAAGTAGTTACGCGAGGTTAGTTATAGGAAATGGTTAATTACTTATAAGATAATAGCAGGCTACTTAAAGAACGCATTAATGGAATTAGAGCAGTAAAGGTTAAGTTACCTTTAATTAAACGGTTCTTAGGGGAGAAGTTAAAGCTTAAAGGGTTTCTTATACAGATGCATTTTAAGGTTATATAGGAAGGAGTGAAGTTAGCAACACCTATAGACTAGGTAGCGTACGTAGAACTATTCTTATTAGAAAGAGCTTTAAAGTAGTTTAAGCCTTACCTTACAGAGATATAAGTAAATAGTGTGACAACTACTAACCTGGATGTACGGTATGTGTTTATAAGTTGGAACGGGTTTATAGAACGGTTAATATAAATATTTAGAGACCCTAAAGTAACTATAATAGCGGAACGGAAACTTCAGAACTTAGTATAACGCACTTTAGTAATTAAGTATATAACGTAGTTTTAAACACTAGCCACGTAGGTTAAGTGGAATAATAGGGCGCTTATAGTATAGTATAAACAGGGACTTAAGGCTAAAGTCTAGGACGTAATTATCCTAATAGAAGATGTGGATACTCTAAGAGAGTTAATAGACTAGTTAATAAAGATCAATAATAGGATCTATTAAAGGGAATAAGCTAAGAAGGGTTAGGATAGAGTTCTATAGTTATATAAGGCGTAGAGTACGCAATAACAGATATAGAGTTAAAAACTATAGAATAGCGCAGAGCTAATAGACCTAAGCGGTACCAAAGAAACCCAGAAATAGGAAAAGAAACTATAGAAACCTAGAGGTTAAGGATCTAGTAATTAAAGGACCTAGGAGTAGAGGCCAAACTAGGGATCTTAGCAGTAGAAGACGTTTAGGCGGACTCTATAATAAGAAAAATGGTTTAAAGATAGGGCTTGCATAAATTGCGGAAAATAGGGTTATTTCGCCAGAGACTATAGAGGTAGTTAGAGTAACTATATGGTAAAGGGAACCCGACCAGTAGGAGACACGTACATATAGAGGGATAATAGTGCACTATAAGGAATAAAAGAGTGTTTAATTAACAGTTTTGCGTATTGTTATAATAATACATGCTAAATTTATAAAGACGCTAAATACGGCGCAAGCTATTAGCTATAGGAGCTATTATTATCTAAGTTTAGAGGAACCAACGAACTAGCTTATAGATTGGATATTAAAGACAATAAGTTTAACACAGGTAAAGCATTTACTAATAATAAGGCAATAAAGGCAGCTTACTAGGAGCATATAAACCTTAGAGAAGTTAAAACAGAAGCAGAAACTAAGACTATTATAGAACAGGGTTTAGTAATGGGTATTATAACACCATTAAATATAATTTCCATTGCTTTATAAGATAAAAGGAGCAACGTTTAAAAGAAACTAAGTAAGTAGATAACTGCTAGTGCTAGCTTATTACTTAATAAAGGCAAAAGGCCACAGGTCTAAGATTCTTATAGAAAGATAAGGAAGGCTCTAGACTTGCTAGGTGTAATAAGGACAGCTTAAAAACCCATAATGGATAAAAATTGGTAGGAAAGAGTAGCGACTTAGTTTAGTAATAAATAAATAAGTATAGGACGCAAGTTTAAGAACTAAGAGTTTAGGGAACAAATAAGAACGTTATTAGGTAACTAAGATTTTAAGAAATAAATAAGGGCCATAGCAGTTCTAGGTGAAAATAGTGTTTAGCCTAAAGATTAAAAAGTTAATACTATGATTAAGAAGTAAGACGACTTTAAGGATCTAGCTGCAAGACACAGAAAATAAGAAACTATAGATAAGTTTAGGATAAGAATTATTATATAGTAAGAGTAAAAGCTAGACAAGAGGTCAGCTATACTAGGTTGTATAAAGGACAGAGCACCTGTATAAAGAGTTACTAATAGGCTAAGTGTAGGGATACCTAGGGCAAAGTGGTTAGATAAACTAGAATAGGAAGAGGATCTAGGGATTCTAACTAGGTTTAAAGAAAGACATACTAAAGGATATTATAATATAGTAATAACAAGGTACTTTCTTATAGATAAACCATATATACTAAACCAACTGTATAAAAAGTGGTATAGACAATAAAGCAATAATAAATGGGCAGATTTCTATATGTGGCTAGACAAAAAAGTAGTCTAAGACTAACCTATTACAGAGAAGTGCATAAATTATATTAAAGGAGTATTGGTTATAATATTAAGGAACCTAGAAGAAGGATCTAGGGACTAGAGAAGTAAGTAATAAATCTTAGTATCCGCAGAAGAAAGACCAACAGTTAGATTAGCTAGACAGAGGTTTAAACTTAAGAGTAAAGACAAGCTAAGAGTAGACCTAAGTCACTTAGCGCATTATACACTATTATAGATAGCTTGTGTGGATGATACCTATAATATATATAGAGCACTAAAAGACAAGAACCAGAAGTACCTAGTAAGAATATATTAGGCACTAGAAGAGAAGCGGTTTAAAAATGCTAAGTATATATATAGATGGCACCTAGTAGAAGTATAAAGTTAAGGGGACCTAACACTTTAACTAGGAAGATTCCTTACGGAAGAATGCCTAAAGGGATAATAGTGGTGGGAGTGCCTAGAGAATACTTGTCTATAGTATATAGAGGAAAAGAAACGAACTAAGTATTAGCCAAGGTTGGACTAAGTATAAGCAGGATCTAGCAGCCAATAGTTAGGAAAAGGGGAGGCGTATAGGACTAGAGGGAACTAGTGTTAGAGCCTTAGACCCTTAAAGGAATATAAGGACGATACCTAAACTTATAAGTTAAGTGGCAAGATTAGTAGTTCAAAGCGTTAATAGATAGTGGAGTAATAAAGAACCACGTGTTACCAAAAGCAGTGGAAAGGATGGGGTTACTATATAGATAAAAGGAACACCCATATCCACTTATAACAATTTTAGGAGATTAAATAGCCTATAGAGGAGGTATTATTAATCTTAAAATAGGACCTATTTAGTTAACTATTAAAGGGAGACCAGTTAGAATGTCTTTTAATATCCTACCATTAGGATAGGATAAGGCGATATTAGGAATATCTTAGTTATAGGAGTACAATCTAAAGATTAATTGGGTTATAGGTTAGGTCAATATTAGGGATACTTAATAATATAAGATATAACAGTAAACCAAGTTGGTATAGTACTAAGTTGGAGTAATGTACAAAGAGACTAAGTAGGGCTTAAGTTATGTACTAAAAAGATACTATAAGTATGGTAAAAAGTTATAGTTACTAGAAAGCGAATAGCTGTTAAAATATACAGTATAGGACTATAAGATAGAATTAAAAGAGGGAATAAGTCTAAAGTTCTTTCTAATCTATAAGCTTACTAAAACCGAGTTAGTAGCACTTAAAGAGTTTATCTAGAAAAACTTATAAAAGGGATATATTAGACTATCATAGTTATTAATAGAATATCTAGTGTTGTTTATCCTAAAGAAAAACGGAAAACTTAGGATGTGCATAGACTATAGACAGTTAAACAGCATTACTAGAAAGGATAGGTATCCTTTACCCTTAATTAGCGAAATCCAAGATAGGATGGGCAACGCAAAAATCTTTATAAAGATAGATTTAAGTTGGGCGTACCATTAGATTAGAATTAAGGAAGGCAACAAATAAAAGGCAGCCTTTAGGTTAAAGAAAGGACTATATAAGCTATTAGTTATGCAATTTAGGCTTATAAATGCACTAGCAACGTTCCAGAAGCAAATTAATAGTATATTAGGAGAACACCTAGATAAGTTTGTTATAATATATCTTAACAATATTATTATCTACTTAGAGAGTAAGGAAGAACATGGAAAACACGTTAAGTAGGTATTAAAGAGACTATAGGAAGAAAAGATGCTAGTAGCAATTAAGAAATGCGAGTTCTTTATAAGGAAAACCAATTTTATAGGATTTATCATTAAACTAGGGAAAATTAGTATGGACCCAAAGAAAGTTGAAGCTATAGTAAGTTAGTAAGAACTAGAGAATGTTACGCAGTTAAGGTTGTTCTTAGGGTTTTATAACTACTATAAAAGGTTTATAGCATAGTGGTTAAAAAGTATTAAGCCATTTATAAGGTAAACAAAGAAGGAGGAACCGTAAATTTGGGGTAGTAAGTAGAAGAAGCTGTTCTAAGAACTTAAAGAGTTGTTTACCTAAGAGCTAATCCTTAAGATCTATCAACCAAAGTTAGAAACAGTTGTTAAGATAGATGTATTAGACTTTATACTAAGAGCATATTTGCTATAGAAGCACCAGGACACATAGTATCTAGTAGTGTACTATAGTTAGAAGATAACACTACTAGAGTTAAACTACGATATCTACAATAAGGAGTTGTTAGGTATAGTTATAGTATTTAAGGAATAGAGAGCGTTTTTATAAGGTACAGAGAAACTATTTATAGTTAAAACGGACTATAAGAACCTTACAGGATTTCTAATAATAAAGAAACTCAACCAGAGACAGGTTAGATGGGCGGAAATGCTTATAGAATACTATTTTAAAATTTAGTATACTAAGGGTATAGACAATGCACGAGCAGACGCTCTAAGCAGAAAAGCTGAACTATAAAATAATAAAAAGCCGTTAGGAGCTTTGTTGCGAAAGGATTAAGATAGATTAATTAGGTATAATTATCCAAAGATTGCAGTAACTAAAGAAAGTTAGGTTTATAAATTACTAAAGAGTAATTAAATACAGAAGATCTAAGAAGTATAGGTAGAGAATCCAGACTTAGAGTAATACAAGAATAGAGAAGCAACGTATATACCTAAGTCTATTATAGAAGAATTTGTTAAGGAATTCCATAAGGGAATAATATAAGGACACAATAGGTCTATAGGACTAGTGTTAAGACTTTAGGAGGAGTATATTATTTAAGGAATCTAGGGATTAGTAAGATAAGTTATAAAAGAATATCTAAATTGCTAAAGAAATAAACCAACAAGGTATAAGCCGTATAGAGGGCTATAACCTATTAAGACACTAGAAAGACCATGGGAGGTTATATTATAGGACTTTATTGTTAAGTTACTAAGGTTAAAAGATCCTATTATAAGACAAGATTATAACGTAATTTTAGTAATAGTGGACAAGCTAATAAAGTGGGGATACTTTATAGCATGCACTAAAGAGATATTAGTAGAAGACGTCGCCAGAATCTATATAAAGAAAGTATTTATAAAATATAAAGCACTAAATAAAGTTATATTGGATAGAGATCTAAGATTTATAGTAGTATTTTAGGAAGTATTTCTGGCAAAATAGGGAGTTTGCGCAGTAACCTCTACAGCGTATTATCCGCAGATGGATAGATAAACGGAAAGACTAAACTAGACACTAGAATAGTATTTAAGGCATTATATTAATTACGCATAGAATAATTGGGTATTGTTATTACCAATTACACAGTTTATATATAATACAATACCATAAGAAGGAATGGGGATATTACTATTTAAGGTAAATTACGGGTACGAGCTAAGAACGTTGTTATTACTATATTAAGTAAAGAAAACAAGTAGCACAGCTAAGTAAAGAATGGAGACGTTAATAAACCTTTATGCAGACCTTACGGAAATAGCTAAGTTAGTATAATAAAGGATAAAAAAGTACTATAATGCTAAGAGATCTAAGGGACCAGATCTAAAGAAGGGAGATAAAGTATGGCTACTATACAAAAATTTTAAGAGTTGACGACTAAGCAAGAAGTTAGACTATGTTAGACTAGGACCTTTTAAAGTTAAGTAAAGAATTTTATTAGTTACGTATAAGTTAAACCTACTAGCTAAAATGAAGATCTACCCTATACAATATATCGCGATGCTAGAACCAGCACATAGAGATATTAAGCCACCAGTTTATAAGGCAGACATGTATAGAGGGTAAGAAGAAGATAAATAGCAAGTTTTAAAGATTATTAGTTATAAGGACGTAGATAACAAAACATAGTATAAAGTAAAGTAGATAGGCTATAGTGAGACTACCTAGGAACCACTAAGCAACCTAAAGAACGCTATGGGAAAGATACGGGAGTATTAGAAGAAAGTAGGTTAGGCAGTATTAATAAAAAAGGATTACTAAAAAATAAGTCGCCTAAGGGGGACCTAAGAGAAGCAATTGCTAAGCTACTTAGAGTTGTTTCCCTTATAGGAGAAAAGCCAGTCCTTTTATTACCTAGCTTAGACAGACCCTGTTAAACTAGTTTCTACTTCTTAGAACGAACCTTCTTATATATATATTTAAGGCGTTAAAGACGAGCATAAGCTAGACGTTAAGCCTTAAGGATATATATAGACTCTTTAGAGATATGTTAAACCTTAAGCAGCATAGAGGCTAGTTTACCGTTAAGTTTCTTAGTGGTAGATTAAATATGAGACCCTATAATAAGTTACTTAGGGAACCTAAAGACTATTAAGAGTTATAGGACGCGTATACTTAGCGTTAGAGATAGAGCGAACGTTATAAGACGATTAAATGTTTGCTTTAGTGCACTCTAAATAAGAGGACGGTTGTTAAGATAAAGGGCTTATCAATATAATATAAACCAACTCCTCTTTTACACAGCAAGAATATGGAGACGGCATTATCTCACCCAGAGACAAGATTGCAGCAATAGTGCAAGACCGGCAAGCTGTAGAAGAAGAAGAAGAAGCTTTAGGTATAATAAGTAAGGATATTAACTAGACTAATTAAACGGATATTACACCTCTAGTAGACAACTTGGAGATATTAGAAATCTTTAAGGACGAAGATAAAGAGGAGGGAAATAGTATTATAGATAGCTTAAGTACAATATTATAACTACTTGGAGAAGAGTCGGAGGAAGCTAGTTAGTTAATATAGGCACGGTCTAGAATAGATCTAGTGGAACTATATAACAAGGAATGGTAGCTGAGGTTATATAATGTGATCTATATGATTTATATAATCTGTATAATCTGTAACAGAGTAGACAGAGCACACGTACCTTACAGAGCGAAGGGATTTCTTAGGCGTATGGTTGTGTATTTAAAGGACCATAGTTCCTACCCAGATAGTTCTCTCTTTGTAGTGAATCTTAGAATATAATTAGAGTTAATCTATTAGGCAACCACTCCACTAGTTATTATTATGTTGTTAAACTGTTCTTACCTACATACCCAGCCTAATAATAGGACCCACCGTAGTTCCTGCTATAAGGTTCCGTTACATGGCAGAGTCTCCCCAGAGGAGCGTATCCCCTCTACTTATAAAGGAGTAGATTAAGAAGCTATAACTAGTCTATCTAACTTTCTAAGACCCTTAGAAACAATTACCGCTAGGGAGTTATTAGAGTGGTTACTACGCAAGACCTTATAAAAAATAAAGGAGTTAGAAATATAATTAAGATAAGTATATTAAGACTACTAAGAATAATTGCAAAGATAATTGGAAGAAGTATAAACACCCTAGATATAAAGCAGACTTAAAGGGGCAACGCTATATTACGCTATAATATTAGATAAACCTAAATTCCGCATAAAGGAACCTAATAAGTATAATAGTAATAGTCTCTGGAACTATAATTGTTTTATCTGTTAATATAAACCAAGTTTCGGCTAAATCTAAAATGTTACTCTAATAAGTATAATTAGACACTAATTGCTTCTACTTCCTATATGGCACTATTAAGAGTTTATAGACACACCCCTTAGATTTAGCAAATTTAAGTCCTGGTTGGTTAATTAGGTCTAAGACCCTACTAATTAAGGGATAGATTATAACTAGTAATACCACAATGCAAAATAGTAAGAAGGCTAGAGTGTAGTCCAGTTTATAAACTACTTAGAAAAGCTAAAAGATAATATACCCTACTTGGACCTGTAGGACGACGCTATATAACTTTATTAGCTACTTGCCAAGTTATAACCTAAGATTTAACAGGCTATATAGGAGAAGGGTGAAATTCCTACCTCTTAAAAAAAGCTTATCTCTAAAGCCACTTGGATTAAGAATGCTAAAAGAGACTATCTAGGCAAGTGAAAGGAATAAGATGCTAATAATAAAGAGCGTAGGACTAAACCTCGCTTTAATAATAGGGGAAGATTCTAACTTAACTACTTTGCGGAAGGATAATATAAGTAGGCTTTATAGCCCTAGAGCAACGCTAGTTAATCCTAGAATAATAATGGGTAAAAACCTAATTTAAATAAGTGGAATTAAGAGATATATGTTTGCTATAACTGCGGTAGAAAGGGCTATATTTGTTAGATAATCTATATTCTCTAAAGGCGTGGGTCACGTGCACGAGTTATGTGCATGAAGACACGTTACTAAAGACACGTCAGATTAAGGTCAAAAAGACACGATATAAGATCATTAATCAATTAACCCATTTCATTAATGAACTCATCTATTTGAACTTCGTGACAGTTATAAGCCTGGTCCGCCGACTCAAGAAGCTAGTCAGCTATTACTTAATCATTTAAAGAAATTCTACCTTATCATTAGACTCTGATACCTTATTATTAAGGACGCAGACTCTGACAGAAATCCTACCTTAAGTATTATAGGACGATTCTGACACGAACCTTCCATAAGATTCTATGAGATTCTATAAGATTCCATATTAATCGTTACAGGATAACCCTGATGATAAGGATGATTCTGATAATAAGGATAATCCTAATAACAAAATACTATCTTAATTCCCTACCTGCCTATTAGTTAAAATGACTCCACCAACGTTGAGTTTGTTAACTACAATTATCCTTAATAAACCAGAAGACTGGGAGTAATGGATCTAGCAACTATAAGCCCTAGTAGATAAACGAATTTGGGCCCACGTTGACCTAGATAATGTAGCACCTTAATGAGCTCTACTATAAGAACCAGCCTATCTAAAGGTTATAGATTTTAATAAGAATGTAACCTTATATATATAGCTCTTAACGAATTAATAGAAAGCGTATAAGAATAGTAGACGATACTATAACTAGGATATAAAGTACTTTCTAAAACAGGAAGAGTATTTGTAATAGATACGCACCCAGATTACGTCTATAGTATTAATTTAGAAGAAGCTACTGCTTAACCCTTCCCTTATAGTTAAGGAATAGCTAATTTAGTTAAAAGAAGACACTAAGCCTTTAAAGAGCTTTATAATAAGGAAGGTATAACTGCAGTATATAGAGTTACTTAAAGGGCTTAAGCAGATAAAGGTTACCTAGTAGCTTAACCAATGGGAGCATGTGATAAAGATGGCAGAGAAGTATGATCTTCTATAGATAACTAATAGGATCTAGCTAATAGACCTTGCAAATATAATACGACCTATAAGCGAACCCTATTTTGTTCTGTATATAAAGCAGGTAAATAATACCAAAAAGGCTCTCTTATTAGAATACCGTAAAGTAGTAATAGAGCTATAAGAAGTATTCCAAAACCTTTTTAAAGCCGTACCTATGACGGCGAGAGGGAATATATTTAATATAGACTTCGTAAGAGAGCCTAAAGAGGGTATCTCTATTGCTACTAAAGTTTAAAAAGGAAAAGGGAATAGCTTATCTTGTAGCTAAAAAAGGGCAGGTATAAATTTAACTAAAGAGATATCTTCTAAAAGGTTAAAGAACCTCAAATGCCTAGCATATAATATAAGGGGACATACCCTTCCTAACTATTGGTATCTATTTAAGAGTAAAAGGCCTAAGGGATTTAAAGCCGTAGGTATACATATAAAAAGGGTGCTTATAAAAGTAGAGCAAGATAAGGATCTAGCTGCCTAAGTGGAACAACTTAAGCTTAAGGAATCAAAGGTTAATGAAGCTTGACAATAATAGGAGATAGTTAAAATTAAGGGAGAAGCTAATGCGATATTCCTAAAATCATATTATACTAGTTAACTCCATCTATTAAAGCTATTAACCATTCTTAACTTAGGAACTACTCTCTATATCTTTAATAATCTCTCTTGTTTCTACAACTTTAGGAAAGCCCTAAGACACAAATATATTATCGCCGGCAGCTTAGAAGTGCCTATACTAGGTTATGGCAATGTTACTATCTAGGTCACAAAACCAGATAAGAGTAAGGGAATCCTATATCTTAAGGACGTTGCCTTTTATATAGACTTTAATATGAATCTAGTGTTGTTCTATCTACTTTAAAAATAAGGGTTCTACTGGGATAATAAAGAAGATAATAATCTGCTAGTTTGGAAGGATAATATAATCCTATATTAAATGGAAGAATATTATAGATAATAGACTATTAAATATATCTAACTAGGAAGTCTATTAGCGTTTAATATAAGCCAACTACTACGCCGCTAATGGAAGCGCAGAGCATTGTTAAGAGACGCTTGTCTAGATTTAAAAGGTGATGTATATCTATGGTATCTGTGTCTAAGTCATTTAGGACCTATAAGCCTTTACCATCTAGGTCTTAATGCCCTAGGAGTTAAGCTTTAAGGCCCTAAGACAATGGAATGTTAACACTACAGTCTCGCTAAAATTAAGCGTTAGGTCTTAAGAAGGTTCTTAAAACAGAAAATTAATAAACCCTATCTTAACCTCTATATTAACTGGACTAACCTTAAGGAAGCGTATACCGGATTTATATAAGTTATGCTTATCTATGACACCTTCTTAGGAAGATCCTTCCCGTATTTTATAACAACGCATAATAAGGAGGAGGAGACACTATAAGTGCTTAAAGATTTCATCTAATGGATTTGTCTGAGGTATAACCTTAAAGTTAACACCATTAGATTAGATAATGAGCTAGGGAGAAGGAGAACCCTTAAATGGCTATAGACGTAAGGGATTACATTTAAGCCTTTGGCGCTATATACTTAAGCTCAGAACGGTACCGCTGAATGCTTAGGGGGTGTAATTATTAAGAGAGTACAAGCAATGAGAATTGCTGCCAATCTACTATATAACCTATGGAACGAGATAGTTAACTATATAGTTTACTTTCGAGATTGAGCGCCATAGGAAAGCAATAGTTGGAAATTGCTATATAAGAGGTTCTATACCTTCCTAGCTAATGGGTTAAGAAAGCCGCAACTAGCGCACCTAAAAGCCTACGGCTATAGGGCGTACGTGATAACGTCGGATGCCTAGCTAAAGAAGAAAAGGCTAAGCAAGCTAGATCTGTAAGCCTATATTAGCTACCTTGTTAGCTATAACTCTACCAATATCTATAGGATCTGGATCCTATATAAAGGTATTATTATCTCTACTAGGGACGTCATCTTTAATAAAAAGACGTTCTTTAATGGCAAGTGAACGGACATCTTAAAGGACCTACACACTGAATTAGATACGCTAATTAAGAAGATTTAACTCCCTAATACCCTAACCAAAAATAAGGTCCTTCTGGAAGACAATAAAGAAATATTTAAACCGTTAATTTAAGAGGAAGATAATAACGACATTAATAAGCCAGTTTAAACCTTTAATGAGTTAGCAGATCTTAAGCTTGTAAGAGCTCTTAAAGATGCATACTGTATACCACCTCTAATAGAAGAAGACGAAGAATCTCCATATGCCTTTTACGTTAAGTATCCTATAAAGTTAGATATACAAGGTACTAATCAAGACATTATCAGCTAAGTAGGAGACGGGTTTTATACTTAGGGGGTATTTAACAACTTGGTTAAAGACTTGTTTAAGGAAGCCTGTGATAATAGGTTTAAAGACTTTGTTACTAAAAGGATTATATTAGCCTATTAAGGCGCCTTCTTAGCAGGAAGGAAGTTTAACCTTAATAGTTGACTTAATAACAGCAAGCTAAAATTAGGTAGAATATATAATGTTAGATTATATAGGAAGAACTTACCTCCGCTACCTTAGTTAATCCGTAACCTTAATACGTATCCTCTTTAAGATTAGTTCTAAGAAGCTTAATAAGCCTACCTCCAATCCTATTATTAAATAAGGTCGTTTTAAGAAATAGATAAGAAGTATATAAAGGGATAGCAGGTCCTTAGCTTAATATGGGTATTTATTTATAAGATGGACAAGCATGGATTTCTCTAGAAATGTAAGGCACGCTTAATAGTATGCGGAAATTAATAGGCCCTAGGAGGCCTACCTATAAGAGCTACTATATTAGCTAGTACGACCTTCTAAACCCTTATGGCAATTACCGCAAAATTTGACCTAGAGACGACATAGATAGATATAGTTAATGTGTTTGTCCATTGTGATCTTAATAAGGTTGTCTATATAAAGCTACCGCTAGGGTTTAACAAAGGAAAGATAGACAAAGTACTGCGCTTAAGAAAAGCCTTATACGGACTATAACGATTACCACTATTATGGCAGAAGAATCTTATGAGCTTGTTAAACAAATTGGGCTTTAAAGAGGTACCTTAGGAGCTGTGTGTTATGCTAAAAGGTGGAATAGTCGTCTTCTTCTATGTTGACGATATTGTCTTCTGCTACTAAAAGATAGATAAAAAGAAAGCTTAAGAAGCAATTAAGGAGCTATACAAGGAATACCAGATAAGTATCCTTAGCGAGCTAAAATGGTTCCTAGGAATCCACGTGCTATATAATTATAGCTAGAGGCTCCTATAGCTATCCTAGAAAGCCTATATTGAGAAGATAGCTAACTAGTATAAGATAGATCTCAGAGGGCGTCTTCTAAACACTTCTATAGCAAAATCGGAACTCCTCCCTACTAATTACCAATTAATCTGTCTAACGCTTCCGTCCCCTAATATAGACCTACTAGTCCATCCTATATCCCTACTAAGAGAAGCAGCTTCTATAATGCTATATTAGAAAAAAATGGGTTCAATACTTTATATAGCCACTACAGCGCGTCCAGATATTGCTTTTATAGTATTATAGCTAGTAAGGTTCAATTAGAACCTAAGCTAAGAGCACTATTAAGCGGTAGATAGAGTAATCCAGTACCTATATAGCATAAGGAGCAGAGGAATCTACTATAGAGGAGACAAGGAAGGAACAAACAGTAGAGGGAGAGATAAAGGAATATGCAATAAAGGACAAGACAATAAAAGAGATGGTAGAGGTAAAGCGCAATTATTTATCTATACTAGTGATGCATTATTTGCGGACAACTCCATTAACAGAAAGAGCTTGCAAGAATATATTATAAAGCTATTTAGGGGACTAATTGCCTAGAGAGTAAATAAGTAGGGTATAGTTATAACGTCGAGTATAGAAGCTAAGTTATTAGCCCTATTATAGATAGTAAAGGAAGCTATCTTTATTAGCAGACTATTTAAAGCAATAACATTAAGGCTAAACAAGCCTTTAATTATTAAATGTAATAACACCTAGACACTCTAACTAATTATAGAAGGCATAGTAAAGCTAATTATAAAGCTCTAATATATTAACATCTATTAATACTAGCTACGTTAGGAATACACAATAAGACAAGTATAATTTCAATAAATAGTGACGAAGGAGATGATTGCTAATGGACTTACGAAGGCCCTGCCCAAGCAGAGGTTTTAGAACTTCGTCAACCTAGTCGGAATAGTGGATATTAAGGAGCGGCTGAATAAGGAGAAGCAACTAGAGGACCTAAGGGAGAAGGTTAGGGCAAGAAGAAAGGATTTAGATAACATTATGGTTTAATTAACGCATTGATGGACACGAGAAGGTGGTTAGCTTTGACCTTAAAGAGCTTGAAGCTAAGGGGGTGTGTTAGATAATCTGTATTCTCTAAAGGCGTGGGTTATATACATGAGTCACGTGCACGAAGATACGTTACTAAAGACACGTCAAATTAAGGTTAAAAAGACACAATATAAGATTATTAATCAATCAACCCATTTCATCAATGAACTCATCTATTTAAACTTCGTGACAATATTTAGCGCTCCTACTAGCAGAAAAAGCAAGAGTTGGAATTAGGAAAAGAGAGCGCCTAGTAAACCTTTACTCCCTTACACTAGGCTAGTAAGAGAAGAAGGGAGTAAGCTACCGCATGGTTATTCCTGTCTCTATTTAAGTTAATAATAAATAGATAATATAAGACTGCCTTATAGACAGCGGCGTAACTATAGGGTTTATTTCTTAATTACTAGTAAAAGAATTGGATTTGGACTTTAGTAGCTTACAGGTACGCACCATTTAAAGTATTAAAGGCCACTAGATTCCGTGCTATAGGGAATAAACTTTTTCTATAGCTAGCTAGGACCGCAATAGTCTATAGGATATGCAGGAGATGCGCTTCTACGTCGCAGAAATTAAGAGGTATAACCTTGTTTTAGAATACCTATAGCTTTACCAAGTTAATCCAGACATTAATTAGCTTTCCGCCTTATATTAATACTAGAAGTCTTAACCGCGCATTATAGTTAAAGATTAAAAGACTTTCTTAAGCTATATATAAGAAGAAGGGTGGGTATATACTATATATACTACTCTTAACCCTAAGAGTAGGAACGCGGAGTATTTATTTTTAGATATCCGGCTATACGCAGTTAAGGAACTAGAGATTCTATAGGAATATACAGACCTAAAGGATATTGCCAATAAGGAAGCTGCGTATATCTTGCCTAACCCTATATTGGTAGAGCATAAGATAGATATAGGAGATAAGGAACCTTCTTTCAGACTACTATATAACCTATTAGAAAACGAGCTAGCAGTATTACGTTAGTATATAGTAGACAATCTTTAAAGAGGATGGATTTAGCCTTCTACAAGCCGGGCAGGGGCACTAATTATATTTATACCCAAGAAGGACAAGACCCTTCGCCTCTATATCGACTATTAGGCGCTAAATAAGATTACTATAAAGAATTACTACCTACTGCCCTTAATAGGGGAGCTTATTAACAAACTATTAGGCGTAAAGATATTTATAAAATTGGACCTAAAAGATATATACCATTAAATCCGGATTAAAGCCGGCAATAAATGGAAAACGGCGTTCTAAATACGGTATGGCCACTTTAAGTACCTAGTAATACCATTTAGGCTTACCAATACACTAGCGACATTTTAGGCCTATATTAATAAGGCATTATTGGGCCTGTTGGATATAATATATATAGTCTACCTTAATAACATTATAGTCTACTCTAATAACTATAAAGTATATACGTACTATATGCGAATGGTACTAGAAAGACTATAGGAATATAAGCTCTATATAAACCTAAAAAAATACTTGTTCTATATTACTAGCATTAATTTTCTAGGCTTTATCGTTAGCATTAATAGAGTGTTAATAGAGAAAAGCTAGGTAGACGCTATTAGGGAATGGCTATACCCTATAACGTTTAGGGAAGTATAGGTTTTTATAGGCACGGTAAACTTCTACTAAAGGTTTATTATTTATTACTTATAAGTAATACTCCTAATTACTAATCTGCTAAAGGGATTTAAGAATAGCAAGAAGTTAGGACCCTTTATATTTAGGGAAGCTGCTAAATAGGCTATAGACCGGTTAAAGGATTTGTTTATATTGGCGCCTATTCTAATATACTTCTGCCAGGAGCTATGTATATACCTTAAAATAGATATATCTGGCTTTGCCCTAGGGGCAATTATATCTTAATTAAAAGACAGAAAATAGTATTCTATAGCGTTTTAGTTAAGGAAAATAACCCCTATAGAGTAGCATTATATAACATATAACTAGGAGCTGCTTGTAATAGAGTACTGGCGATATTATTGTATAGAAAGCAATTATCCTATTAAAGTCCTTATAGACCATAACAACCTAAAATACTTTATAACTATAAAGGTGTTAAGCGGTTAATAAGCTAGATAGGCGGAGGCACTATTATAGTATAACTTTAAAATTATATACCACCTAGAAAAGATAAATCCCACTAATAGGTTGTTAAGATATCCGGATTATAAGATAGGGAGGATCTAGGACAGTACAGGGGAAATAATCCCTATATTGCAAAATTTGCTTAGGAAGAAAGAAGACCTTTTCTCTAGAACTACCGAATTTCGCGGTAGGGTAGAGGTCCTAGCAATACAGCTACAAAGCTCCACAATTATAGAGCCGTAGGATATAGTTATAAACTAGGTTATAGACCAAGTAGACATTATAAAGTTGGCGTACCCTAGAATTAGCAAGAATTCTATAGGATGTACTAGAGGTATCGCGGCACTTTTAATTTAACGGCGCATTAGCTGCAAGTTTCTAGATCTAGAGGGGATAGGCGAGATACTTATCTATAGTATGGCATACCGCATAATAGCAGGAGAATCTACTAGCACTAATAGTTTAAAACGTCTTGTGCCACGCCTAAGGTCTATAATAGCGGTAGGCGAAATAGAAATAAGTAATCTATACAAAACCTTTCCAGATCTTCTTCTTTAAGCGTAATAAAGGGGCGCCTTTATTACTAGGGAGAGGTAGAAAGATATAGTAGAGACCAACTTAGCTAGAGTTACTAAGAAGCTGTGGCAGCAAGACTAAAAGGGTCTATTACGCTTTAAGGGTGCTGTATATGCCCTAAAGGACTAAGCGGTTTAAGATAAAATTCTAAAGGTCTTCCACAACAACCATTTTAGGGGTCACTACGGTACTAATAAAACCCTTAAGGCCGTTTAAAGGAAATACTTTTAGGATGGAATGTCTAAAGAAGTTAAGCACTATATATTAAGATATAATACGTGCCAAAGGGTACAGATATCTAGACATCGCCCTTATAGTAAGTTATTAGTGCTTCCTATTCCACAAAGACCTATATTAGAATTAATAATAGATTTTATAATAGGCTTACCCCCTACTAAAATAAGAATAGAAGAGGTTGCTAACGCTATCCTAGTAATTATCAACAGATATATAAAGTTTTTAGGGTATTTTGCTGTTATAACAACGATTACAGCAGTAGAACTAGTAAACCTGTTTTTAAAGCAGTAGCTCTTATTTAGTACGCTAAGGGGAATTATATCTAACAGAGGTACCGTATTTAACAGCGCATTTTAGTCTTTATTCTGTCTTTTATTAAAAATACAGTAAAAGATAAGCATTGCCTTTTACCTATAAACAGACGGGCAAACAGAGCGTCTAAATGCGTTATTAGAATACTACCTCCGCTGCTATATTAATTATTAATAGGATAATTAGCCATTGTGGTTAGCTCTGGTATAATATATGTATAACATAAGTATCTATAGTAGCACAAAAATGACCCCTTATAAAGCACTGTTTGGGGTAAAAGTAAATAACCCCTAGAATGTTAAGGACATTATTCCTAAAAGAGAGGCACTAGTAGCGTCTAAGAGAATTAAATAAATAAGAATTCGCAGAGAAGAACTTAAAAAGCACTTGCTAGACGCCTAGGCTATATAAAAAAGGTACTATAATAAGGGACATATGCCTAAAGAATTTAAAATAGGAGACGAAGTCTTACTATCTATAAAAAAAATATCTAGATAAAATGTATTAAGAAGAAGCTGGACCGTAGGTAGCTTAGACCCTTTAAGATAATTAGGAAAACTAAAATGGAATATAGAAGATATTCTAGACTAAAGATGGCGTTAAAAGAAACGCGAATTTTTAGTCTATTGGGAAGGATACTCTTAGGCGTATAACAGTTAGAAACCTAAGGAGCACCTTTAGCTAGGATGCAATATAGTAATTAAAACTTTCCTAAAGTCCATAAGTTAGGATTTAGTAACGGTTCTAGATATGCTATAAATAAGATAACGGGGAAGACCCCATAAATTAAAACTATAAGGTTAAGCATAGGCATTAGAAACAGGAACGTTTTGCTATTATAATAGGGATCCTAGAATCTTGTAAAAGAAAGCTATAGAGATCTATATAAGAACCACTAAGGATACTATCCAAAGAAGACGCTATTTAAGAATAAGTAGTAGTACTAGAAAAAGGGGCCCTAGGGATTTAGAAGGGTTCCCTAGGGATAAAAGGAGAGTATCTAGTCTAATACTGGAGATATACAATAGAGTTAATAATATAAAGAGGACCAAAAAGACATAGAGTGAAGATTTAGAAATTTTAAGAAATTGTGAAGCACCTATAAGAACACTACCTGTTTATTATATACGGAGATTATGGCAGTATACTGCTTTTATACGGACTGTTACTAAAAATAAGAATAGAGGCATCCCTAAAGTATAAAGTTAATTCCTAGTACTAGGGTATCCTAGAGGCACTAAAGAGGTATTATATAAAGCTATCCTATAAGAAGAAAGAAAGAATAAGATAATAACTTAAATACTAGAAGTAGTAACAGGAGCCTTCTCCTCTATCTTAATGTTATTATTAGTAGTATTATTAATACTCCTATCCCTAAAAGCATTAGCATTTTTACTAATATTCTTCTTAGAGCGGTAGGAACTAGATAGACTACTATAGCAGGGGACTGGTAGGGAGAATGTTTATCTTTGTTATTATCCTTAGTATTATCCCTAGTTTCTAAATCGGTATCTAGGCTGGGATTAGAAAGTTAATAACTAAAGAGTTAGTATAGTTCCCAAATGTATTACTAAAGAAACTTACCTGGCCAGAAAGGCCCGCGTAAGAGTATAAATGTTATTATTTATAAGAACGAACTGCTTATATATACGCTCCTAGACACTATGTGTCCGAAATTACTGCGTCTCTATAGCAGTAGAAACCCTTATTAAATTAAAAAGGCTATAAGCAATGAAAGACACCTTCCGTCCCTATCTTTTACTATTCTAATATAGATAGAAATCCCTGATAGCACGTTAGAGTTAGTAAGCCTTATGCGCGTAAACAGCGGGGATCTAATATAGTTAGTAAAATCTAGAATAGGATGGAATAAGAAATACTAGAATATAGGTCTTCCTCTAGCTGCGATAGTAGGAACACTTAGATCTGTTCTCGCTAGAGTACGGCATCTTATAGGCGTGGGATAGGTCTAACGTAAGCGCGTGAATGTAACAACAGCAGCACTTTAGAAAGACCACCGTAGGAGCAATAGAAGTGGTCTATAGTGCTAATAGAGCAGGGACAACGCCGCCGCCAGTCTGGGGACGCGCAGTACGATTATAAGCTATTATAAGAGAATACTATAGGAAGTTAGTATTATTAAAGAGATAAAATGGGGACCCTGTTACCTATAGACGCGTTAAGAACAGAGCAGTGGTGGAAAGAATAGCTAGAGATGCGGAAGCTGAAAGCTAAGATATGATTAAAAAATAGTTTGCTGAAAGGCAAGATGAATAGTATTGTTAATAGAAAGACGCGTAAGAGACAACAGCTTATAAACTGGAAGAAATTAATATTAAGACGTTATTATTAGGACCCATTTTAGGTAAATAGGGATAGTAGCTGGTTAATGTGTTGCATAGGATAACCTCCGGATCAGCTTATAACAAATTCTTATAATAAGGAAGGTGAATCCCATCTAATTATTATTATTATTATTAAAGTTCCATTATAAAGGCACTATAAAGAGCTATAGTGGAAGAAGAGTAGAGGAACAGAAGATAAAGTAAGATTCTACGCTAGTAAAGAACCGGCGATAAGCCGCATTATAGAGTACCTTTCTACTAAAGAACTTCCCTAGTGGTTTTAGTCAGAACTCTATAAGAGTTTATTAAGAGGTAAAGTCTTAGAGGACTAAGACCCTTAAAGGGGAGGTAATTGTAACGGGCGCTCCTAAAAGGTATATATTAGATAAGATAGATAAAGGTTTTACTAATGTCCCACTAATGTCCTAGAGGAGACATGGTCAGATAGATAAGGGGTAAGGGGTTTTACTAGTGTCTTAGAAGAACTATATAGGGAGCTGGTTCTCCTCTAGAGAAGAGCTAGTAATTAGTCTCTAAATGGAAGAAGTTAGAAAGCATTTATCCTTTAATACGTAAAGCTCGTTCTACCTTTGACTTACCTTCTACTTACCTATAACTCTCATTCTACACTGTTAATTAGATAACTATACGTTCTAGTCAGACTGGCCTCTTACAATTATATAATTTATTTTTAATATTAGGGTTTAGGTTAAGTATAGTCTAGCCTATAAGAGAGGAATATTATTAGGGCCTTCCTAGGCTATATATAGTATTTAGTATTTAAGTATAATATATTAACGCGTTATTATAAACAAAGTTTCTTTTTAGGGTAGGATATTATAGAGGCCTTCCTAGACTATATAGGGAGAGCTTAGTATAATATAATAGACTTATATAACTGCTTCTAAACCAAAGCTTATAGATTGCTACTATATAAGAATACTAAGCTAAGGAAAAGAAGAAGAAGAAGATTATTAGAGACTAATAAGATATAAAGGGGTTGTTAAGGCGCTAGTAGTAAGCGAGCTAATAGCGATTTTCTATTACAGGGATAGGAAATCCTAATTAGTTAGCTTTATAAGTAGCGCTAGCAGAATATAGCAGAATTTGGTAGATTGCCTAAAAAGCGGCGAATTGCCCTAAAAAAGGTAATATAGTAGGTAACGCGCTCTAGTACCATTATACTTATATCTGTTAAGAATTAATAAGTAATAAATTCCCTAAAGGCATAGCTGTATATATTAGTTAAAGTATTTTAACTGATTAACTATAATATCTAAATTTGTCCACCCTAAATCGCTTACTTAAATTATTGTTTTGTAATTAAGTCTAGGTAATATCTAAAATTATTATATTTACTTCCCCTAAAAGATAAGGTAGGGAGGTAATTAATACTAACTTCCTAATATGCACTTAATAATAGATACCTAATCGTGATTACCCGGCTTTATAATAAAGGCTTAAGCCTCTAATTAAGGAATAAGTACCTTAACCTTATCGCCTAACTCTATTATAATTTCCTTTTTATTTATATTATATTAATCGCCTAGGGAAATTGCGCATTTAATAATAGTAGCTTTATAAAGATTAAACTACTCTTTAATAATCTCTAGATTCTTAGTATCCTTTTACTTTTAATTAAGGCCTTAGGCGAATTAAACTTTAAGCTCCAGCTGTTAGGTAAGGAAGTTTTTATATTAGTATTAGCTAAGCTTTAGAGGATGCTTCCTTATAATAAGGATACTTTTAGCTATAGATTTAAGGTATTAAATTTAAGGTAGCTAACCCTAGGCTCCTATTATATTAATATATTTAACTAAGGAATCCTCTTTAATAACTAAGAGCTTTTAAAGCTTTTGGTAATACTCCTTACTTAATTAGCGGCTATTACGACGATAGTAAATAAAAGAAAGTAATAGACTGTATATTTAGGCAAGTAAACGGCTAGATTAATTAGGATTAGCTTTTAATAATTAAAGAACAATTTATATTTAATCTTCTTGATTAAGTGATAGTAATTAGGGGGTAGTAGAGGATATAGTAGTGGTATAGTAAAGGAGTATTTTAATATTTTGATTTTGATTTTCGTAGGAGTCCCATACACTGTCTCGGCTGTCTTATCTAGGTGGCTACTTGGGCCCTATTAGGTTCTTTAAATACTACGCAGTCCCTACGTAGTGAGGGCCTACGCCCTTAATATAAAAACTCCCTCAATACAAAATAATTTGTAACTTTATATATATTAGACCAGTTGCCACTAAACCAGGCTAAAATTAAAGCTATTCGTATAGCGAATCTATTAGAAGGGCCCCTTCTATCTAATAGCTATAGAAAATGCGTTATATAAAGGGGTAACCTATATAGGTGTATTCCATGGCCCTAAGCATATGTTATAACTTTATATATATTATAAGAGCTATAACCGTCTATTAAGAGGAGCCGATTTCTGCCCTAGATTAAGCCCTTAGTTTGGTAATAGAAATAATATATATAATTAAGGGCCAATTTGTTATTACTATAGCTAGTTTCCAATCTAGTTACTAAATAGCCAGCTAGTAAATCTGTAAACCATTCCTCTATTAAATTCTGGCCAGAAATAATTATTATTAGAGTAATACAATTACCAATTAAGTATATAGTTTCTACCAAAGTTATAAGCTCTCTGTAAGGTAAGGATATAGATAAAGAGCTTAATAATGGAATAATAGGATATATTGTATAGATAGACAAATCCTTAAGGGAAAAGGAGGAGTCTGTATGCAAGGTAAGGAAGGGTTTTCCCTAGTTATATACAGCGCACGTGCCTTATATGCGAGTCATCCCTAGGTTGCCCTAGGGTCGCCTATACCTTGCGGCTATATAACTATCTACTTAGGTTTTACCTAATAATGCCCCCCCCTTTAAAAAGGATTGTTCCCAATCCTTTATATACTTAAGCCTTAATAAAACCCTATAAAAACCTTAATAAGGAAAAAAATTAAAGGGGAAAGAGCGTCTTAATTTTATATATAGAGAGATAGGTAGTATACATACGCGGCATAAAAATGTTAAGGAACTTTAACCGCCAGTTAAAGTTATCTAATTAGTTAGATTTGCCTTGCTAAAACTCCCTATATTTAACTAAGCTAGTAGTAATCTTCTATCCCTAGGATAGAAAATCTTAATTAGTCTATTTAGGGCTAGCCTAAATTTAATAGACTATTAAAAATATTCCAAAAGATTACTTATATAGGTAGGTTGCTAGTACCTTATAGGTAGGTTATAGGTTATTTATATATAGCTAGACTTATAGGTAGTAAGGTAATATATCCATTAAATCTACTATTGACCCTATACTTTAGCCTTATACTATACTGGTATAGCGCTGTATATACTTTATAGGTAAGTTATAGGTTACTTATATATAGCTAGATTTGTAGACAGCAAGGCTATATACCTATTAAATCCACCACTAACCTATGCTTTAGCCTTATATATTATCTATATAGTATATATATAGAATAGTATATAAGTTATTGGTATAGGTTACTGCTAGTAGGTTACTAGTAGATCTTAAACCCTGGTTAAGTAGACCTATTCTCTAATATAATAATCTACTAAGCTAGTATAGAGTAATAGACTAGGTTTAGGAAGGGTGCTTTCTAAATTAAGCTTTATCGGTATATGCTATAGCTTCGCCTATAAGTTGCTTATAAGTCACTAGAATAGCTAGGTTGCGTTAGAGTATAGCTTATATAGGATATTAATAAATCGCGCTTTACTCTATATATATGCCGCAGTTCTTATTATAAGCGTTACTTATTCTTTAATCCCTTGGGACGTCCTCTACTCTACTTTAATGCAGGTTATATCTTAACAGTAGCACTTGCTTTTTAGCTACGCTTTAGCCACAAGGCTAGGGTATTCCACTTACAGTACTTATCTAGCAGTTATTAATAATTCTTAAGTTCTATCTTGTATTTCTATTTATTATACTTATTTGGCCATCCTAGCTATTTAATAAGGTACTGTAGTTATCTAGCACAATCCTAGTAAGTAATAATTACTTTTACTTCCTAGCTGCCTTCCTTAAGCTCTTTTACTGCTAGGGGTTAAAACCTAAGGTGTGACCTATAAGGCTCTAGTAAGGAGATATAAAAGACTAGGTGGAGCTATGCTATAGCAGGTAGAAGCTCTAGCTTATATACTTACTGCCCTACGCGCTCTAGGATCTAAAATGGTTCTATAGACTTACTATTAAGTTTCTTATAGAGGCGTTTTGTATAGATATTTTTGGAAGAGAGTAGGACTTGTTTACTAATAGCGAAATACTTAGCTAAATAGTAATAATTGTAGTATTTTGCCTGAAGCTGTTAGGCGTATATTATTAACGCCGCTGCTGCCTTATAGATACGTCTCTATAAGTTTAATATTTGTTAACTTAGATCCCTCCCTATCTTGCTAGGCGTCTTAGACGCCGTCTAGGACTCTATCTGGGATATTTGGTAGCTAGCTATAGGCGAGCTTAATAGGGGAACACTTTGTTATGGTATGGACCTTAGAGTTATAGGTAAAGGCTACTTTATTAAGTAGGGAGGCCCAATTAGACTGTTCCTAGTTTGTAAATATACGCAGGTATACCTTAAGCTTTTAGTTTTAGCATTCCGTCTAACTATTTATCTATAGGTAAAATATGGTGCTAAGCTTACGCTAAATGCGGAGATGGTAGTATATGGTACTCTGGTACTTGCTTATAAACACGCTACTCCTATTAGAGATAATATTATCTAGGGGCCTTATTTATATAAAGACTCTAAATAAGAGTTCTATAAGTTGTGTAGTATTAATTGTCTTACACACTAGATAGTAGCGTACTAGCTTTATAAAACGGTTTATAAGGATAAGGATAGAGTTGCATTCTATACTATTAGGAGTTTTAGACTTAAGGAGATCTATAATAAAGTTAAGTAAGTAATGTTACTAGGCTTAGGTAGGGACCTAGAGAGGCTGCAGCTTACTATAGGGTTTATAGTGGCGCGATTTATAGCGTTAGTAGGTATTATAGTTATCTAGGTATTTATGGAGATCTTTAGTAAGACTATTTTAAATATACTTTCGCGTAATTACCTTGTAGGTATAGTTAAATCTATAGTAGTATAAGGGATATTATTGCGGTCACCTTAGGTTGCCCTTAGGACAACCTTTGGATGCCCTTAGATAGTCACCAGTTACGTGCTAAAGGCACGTGCCCGTAGTATATAGTCTCCACAATCCTAGAGGCCTTACCTCCTTAAGGATTTGTCTCCCTTACCAATCTATCCTATTCCACAATCGTGTCCTTATAGCCCCCTATCTATAAAGTCCCCTTATATTTAAATCCTTCCTACTTTATTTAGAAGGGTAGCTAGCTTTAAGGACCAGATTATTAATTTATATCTTTTATTTACATCTACCACCCTCCCTTAAAATCTCGCGACAACCTAAATAGAAACTCTATAAATACCTTATAGAAAGCCGTCGCATTAAGGTAGGAAGGTCCCTCTAATAGCAAGAGATTGCGATAATATAAACCTCTAGGCAAGATGGCTAAATAAGCCCTAATACCTAGATGTACCAGGAGCTTAAAACCTCTCGCATACCTATAGTTACCGCTAAGGAAAACGTAGACACCCTCTATAATGGATATAACGCTACTAAAAAGCAACTGGAACCCCTCTAGTCCTACCTAGGCCAATTAGAAGACTAAGCGCTAGAGGTAATACCAAGATCTTCCCCTAAGCTAGAAATGCTAGAGGAATACACTAACGCGTCTAACTAGGGACCCAACTGGAACCCTCCTAGAAGACCACTAGCCTATAATTAGTATAGTGGCGGTATATAGACTACTTATAAGCTAAGCGGGCCTACCCCTTTAGGTAATCCAATTTAAACACTAACTTAAGACCTAAGGCTTATTAGGAAATCCACACTAGCTACTAGTACTAATACTACCTCTATAGCCGGAGCTTCCCTAGGCCTAAGTTTAGAAAGTCAAGAACCCTATACTAATATTCTTTAAGATGGATATTGGGAAGCTATTATAAGGCTCTTAGAAGCCATGCGGGAGGAAGCTACTAATAAATATATTAAAACCCTTTAAGGGCAAATTTAGATCTGGTAGGGTTTAATCTAAGCTAGATAGGTTTTTTTATAACTTAGCTAGGGCTAAGGGCTTCCTAGGGGCTACCTAGTACCTACCTAAAAAAGTATAGAAGACTTAAAGAGATATCTACGCAATAAACAAAAGAAAGATATAGACTAATTAGCTAAGGCCTTCGGCAGTTTAGAACTCTATTATAGACCTAGCGCCTAATATTTAGACGATTGGGTTTGCGAGGTAGACAACTTCTTTAAGATGTTAATAATATAAGATAATACTAAAGAACGTATATAGTGGATTATTAGCAAGATTAAAAACCGATCGCTAAACTAGATTGCGCTTAATTAACTTAATAAAGAGCAAGTTACTATATAGCTATAGCTATAGACCTTTCTAAAGAGTTAAACCTAAAATCCGTATATTATATAATATAATAACGCAGAACAATTCTGGAATGGTATATAGCTAGACCATTAAGATTTCCGCCAGTTTATAAACTTTATAGAAACTTATGCCCAATAAATAAATCCAGAGCCCTTTAAAAATAAGGACGGCAGCGTCTATAAGAAGAAGAAGATTGTATTTATCTGGGCTAAAATTAAGCTAGCAATTTATAATAAAATAAAGCGCATAGGAGCCCTACTATAGATTACCATATATACGGATTTCAAACGAGCGGTTTTAAACGCTAAGGATGCAGTAAGGAACTAGACCTCTTCCGGTAAGAAGCTAGGGGGTAGCTAGAAGTATAGGCACTCTAGTAGTAACGTAGGACAGACCCAGTCTTTAAAGAAGCCGTTCTTAAAGAGAACTTTAGAATAGTTAAAGCTAGGAACCTTAAATAGCGGGAAAGACTTCTAGGGTTAACCTAATACCTAGCTAATACCCTTATGGGAACACTCCAAGAAGCTAAAAGGATATTTTTATTAGAAAAACAAGTAGGGCGATAAACGTACTAATAAACTAAAAAAAGAGAGGCCCTAGTTGTAAATATCTCCTAGCTATAATTAGGGCAAGATATAGAAGGGAAGACTCTCCGTATTGCTATTAAGCTGGAAATAATACTCCTTTTTTTTTTATATCCGTTGTATTATACTACGTACAATACTGCGCATGCAGCCTTAGGCTATGGCGCTATAGTTCTATATACATAAATCCTTTCTAGGCAGCTTAATATGTACTAGTAGCTATGTCCTAGTAGTTTATAAACCCTTAAGGGTTTACAGCTCCTTAGTAAAATACTAAGTTGCTACAACTACTAGGGAATAAGAAAACGATAGGAAAATGAAATCCTAATACCTATCCCTGTCCTTTTGCAATTTATTTCTGTCCTTTTGCTCTCTAATATCTTTTTAAGAGCCTAGTAGGAGTTGCCTCCTTCTAGAATCCTATGCATTGTCTATTCTTCCATAGAGCCTTCACTAGTACTATGTACTAGTTTAGCTGCTTGAAGTGTCTCACAGTCTCTGCTATTGGCAAAGTGATCCCCTTTACAATTGACACAAAGAGGGGTAGTATGTTGACAAGGCTTGCCTGTTATTGTACAGGTAGAACAGAAGTGGCCTTTAGATAAATGTGCGGCCGCACAATATCTACAGGCTCTAGTAGAGCATCTGTCTCCTATATGGCCAAATTTTTGACAACTAGTACACTGCGTAGTAGGAGAGACATCTAGGTATTTTACTACCTTAGTAGCTGTACCCGCGATTGAAATCTCTTTTTGCTTAAGAATTTCTTGTCTTTTTTCTTCGTTCTCTATAGTAAAAACTATAGAGCCAAATCTGGTTTGTAGGTCGTGTCTTTTTACACTAGATGAGATCCATCTAGGTAGTCCTTATATCTTTATAGGATTAAAGGTCTCAATTTCTTCTTTTAGAAGCTTAGAGCCTCCCTCTCCTAGAAAAGGTAGAGTAGGAACTCCATGGGCTATAACTTAAACCCAAGGTTCTAGTTTTTGTTCTCTTTAAAAGGTAAAGCAGTTATGCCAGATATCCTTATATTTGACTAGGAAATCTGCATTATACTCTTCCGTAGTTGTAAGGAGAATGTTCTGTTTTCCTTTAGTTCTAGCTATGGACGCTAGTACTGGCTTTTCTACTTGCAGTTTTGATACAAATAGTTGATTGACTTTGTTTCGTATGGAGAATGTATCTAAAGGCTGGTCCTTTTCGTCCGTAATTAAGACTAGCTTTCTTTCTTGTAGCTGCTTTTTCTTGCTTCTAGTAGAAGTAGTAGAAGTAGTCACTCTACTACAAGGAGAAGGGGTAGGTGGTGATAACGAAGAGGGTAAAGAGGATGAAGAAGGGAGGCCCTTCTTTAGCCTCTCTGCGTAAGTTTCTTTAATAGGAGCCAGCTCCTTACGGAGAGCTCTTATGTTTTCCACTAGTCCTAATAGGACATGCCTCACATGCTCCTTAAAGGGGGTATCTCCTGCTAAGATACTCCGTGCATAGGTCTGTAGATATTGAACTTGTTCTTTTAGTTCTTTTTGTTCTTCTTCTACTAGCCCTTTACAGGCCTGCGTTAGGCTTTCTAAAGCCTTTTGTATGTGTTGTTTTGGAGAAAGGGGAGGGAAAGGTATACTAGGTATACTATCCGTAGTAGTTATTGGTTTTATTATCTTTTTGCAGGTTTTTGGTTTTCTTTTTCAGGAGAAGACTGAGGATGTCCTCTTTTTTCTCCTGTCCTAAGGACAGGAGAAGGAGAAGGGGGAGAAAAAGTAGATGCAGACTCTTCATCACTTATTTCTATAGGGTTTTTTTTTTGACCTATTAGGCCTTGGCATTTTGTACCTTATAGGGGTTCCCTAGTTTTTACTATCCTTATACCCTTTCTCCTTACTAATCCTACTAGAAGATTTCTGGGGAGATTAGACTAAAAGGTAGTAGAAAATCTAGCCTCTATATTTCGTGGTTTGGTATTCGGTTTTGGTGTTCCTATCCGTGCCTCGCTTATAAGCTAGGACCACCCCTAAGAAGAATTTTCTGTTGGGGGTAAAACGACAAATAAATCCACCTCTAGCTCGCTAGGCGGTAGGAATTAGGTCTTAAAAGTTGGAAAATCGATTGTTTTTGATAGGGAGATAGGTATGTGTAAGTTTTGAAGTGCGGCGCTACCTTTTGGTAAGGTTGCATGTGCGGTGAAAGTTTCGTATATAATTAGTTTAGTTATATTTCCTATAATAGAAATAAAGCTAGATATTACCTTTACAGTATTAACAGTAAGCCGTTTCGCCTATAATCCTACCTCTACCCATATAACGGCTATAAGACTTATCCTTTAATACCTATCTGGCTCGCTTAATAGAGGAATTACCTATAGAGGCGATAAGAACCTAGACCTTATACTAATTAGCTTTAATAACGCCGACTAGAAATAAGATAAAACTATAAAACGCTCTATATTAGGCTTTGTATTTATATTAAATAAAGGACTAATTTTATAGAAATTAAAGCTATAAGCTACCGTTTTACTCTTAATATATTAATTAGAGTATATAGCTCTAACGGCTGCAGTAAAAGAGGCTATATAGCTTTAACTTTTACTTACTAAACTAGGTATACTAGACTAGAGCAAACAGTTTGCTAGAATTTTAATTAAAACCAATAACTAAGCTGTAAAAGTGTTGGCTAAAAATTTAGTTTAATATAATTAAACAAAGCATATTAATATCCAGTTTTACTATGTAAGAGATAAGATAAATAGTAACAGAATTAACCTTGTATACGTTGCTTTAATTAATATAGCGGCCAACGGCCTTACTAAGCCTCTCGCGGGTCCTTAGTTCTACGCCTTCCTTAAATACCTTTAGATGGTATAGAAACTCAATTAACTATACTAGGCCTTAATAGGAAATTAGTACATGATTGGTAGATTCTTGGACAGTGCGCTAAATAACGCCTTAAGGCCTTAAAATAAGCAATAGAACTTAACCTTAATCTACCAAGCTACCACTAAACCTACTACTAAACCTACTACCTAAATCTAACGGCCGTGACATTAGGGAGGGCTTATACTAGTAGGAAGGATAGATATACTTTAGGAGAGATATAGGGTAAGGCTATAGGGCCTTTAGAGCTTTATAGGCAATGTAGAATACCTATAGGAAGGTGCTGCTAAAATTTTAAGAGACGTTTTACGGAGTATGTTAGCGACTTAGTTAATTAAGGCATGAGTATAGCAAGAAGGACGTATTCAAGCCTGTATAATTGAATTGTCTATAAACAAGGATCTAAAGCTAGAGAAAGGAAAAGAGAAGAAGGGTAGCGCCGCTTGAGGTTTTATACGATCGTCTGGTTACGTAACTGCGACTGTCTAAAATAGTAAGAAACTGTCTGCGATTATCCGCCACAATCCACCACCACAATCCACCGTTTTTTACTAGCGCCGTAACATTACCCCCCCCCCCTTCCAAAAAAGGCTGCCCTTAGGCTTTGTATATCCGTATTATGTCTATAGGGTATTCTTATCTTTATACTTAACAGGTAGCTTATTATCTGTTATGGAGTAAGTATAAGTGGTGATAATATATAGCGATGTAGATATTATTAAGCTATATATATAAACTGTGTAATAAGATCAAGACGTTGTGTAAGGAAAGAAGGTAAAAAGGTACAAGAAGGGGTATATACTGTTTACTTATTGCTAGGTCAACAGGTACACAGGGCAGAAGTTATGGATATTTCGGATATTACGGATATTGCAGATATCTCGGATATTGCGGATATTGCGAGCGGATATTGTGAATATTGCGAATATTGCGGATATTGCAGTATCGTAATCGGTCTTTAGTTGCTAAGTCGGTAGAAACAGGTGGTCGTGTGCAAGGTGTTATAGGGTAGTCCCGTAATAGTACCCCCCCTTTAAACTCGAGCTCTTGTAAGACATAGTTATAGTAGTTCTAGGTGGAGTTTATAAAAGTCTTCTACGGCTTATATAAGTCCTATAGAGTTAACAGGTTCCCACATAGGCTTAATAAAGCCCTCCATTTTATAAGGTATATATATTTATGTTTCTGTTTATTGTACTTAATATTATTAACTCTTTTAATAAAGTACTTATCCTTGCTATCTACTTTAACTAGTAGGGGAGGGTCCTAAATCTGTTTAGGCAGGGCATCTAATACAGGGGCAGCAGGGTAGAGGACTGACATATAGAATATAGGGTAGATTTTAACCGTATTAGGGAGTTTTAGTCGGTAGGTATAAGGAGAGACAACTTTTTTAACCTTATAAGGGCCGGCGTTCTTCCAATTAAGTTTCTTAGTAGGTCGTTTTGTGTTTAAATTTCTTATATCTAACCAGACAAAGTTACTAATTTAGTAGGCTAGTACTAGGGTTTGGTTCTTATTTACTGCGGCTTTATAGACAGATTAGGCCTATATTATTTTGTTAGTAAGGAACTCTTATAGTTCTTCCATCTTCTTTACAAATTAATTTGCTTTTATAACTTATAAGGCTTAATAAGCTGGGCAAGGAACATTATTAAACGGTTTAAAACCTATTTATGGATGCTAGCCGTAGTTAGCCAGAAACAGGGAGACTCTTATAGTTTCTAAGACGGAGTTATTTACGGTAAACTTAGTAAATACAAGCTAGTCTATCCAGTCATCCTGCAAATATAATGTATATATTCAAATATACTGTTCTATTATAGCATTTACACGTTCCGTTTAACTATCTGTTTTTAGGTAGTATACTATAGACAATAGTGCTTTAATATAGAGTTAGGTAGTTAGTTCTTCCCAAAATATAGAGACAAACTAGCAGCCTTTATCGGAGATAATCGTTTTGGGGAGTCTATAGAGTTTCCATATATAATCCAGGAACAGTTAGGCAATAGTAGGTGCTAATATATTAGGGTAGGCAATTAAGTGTTTTATCTTAGATAGTCAGTCTATAACTACCATAATGTTTATACAGCCTTTACTTATAGAGAGATCAACAATAAAGTTAATTAAGATATCCTTCCATCTTCGGTCCGGAACAGGTAGTGGCTTTAGAAAGCCGTTATACATCTTGTGTAAAGCTTTAGCTTATCAGCAGGTATAATAGCTAGAGGTACTATATTGTGCATATTTGGCCAATAGTATTCCCGTTAGAGCAGTTCCAGGGTTTTTCCTTAGCCTAGGTAACCGGCTACTAGTAGATTATATACATGTTTAAGGAGCTTGAGCTTAAGTTTGTTATAGTTAGGTACTACTAGACGGTTCTAGTAGTATAAGCGGTCTCTATAGGCTTCGCATTCGCTTAGAGAAATCTTTTTAGAGCATCTAGCGCTATTTTAAATTAGCTTAAGCGTTTCTTGGATAAACTCATTGTTTAGATATTTGTTGGCTATAATCTATTTAATAGTTTAATTGGTTATTTTAAGGGCGTATACCATAAGATCTTTAGTAGGGGGTTTAAATAGTTCGGGATAGAGTAGGGTCTAATTATAGTAAGAGCGCGCTTCTTCTTAAGCTAGTGCGTCTTGTAAGCGTTAGGTTAGGGCATTAGGCTTCTAGCCTTAAACGCCTAGGTAGTACGTAATAGAGAATTAGAAGCGGGACAGATATTCTAACTAGTAGGCCTGATAGTGGCTTAGCTGTTTTGTGGTTATAAAGTATTATAGGTTCTTATGGTCGCTAAGAACCTTAATTATGAATCCGGAGCCTTTTAGTTTAGGTTGCCATTGTTTAAAACATCTAATAATAGCTAATAGTTCCTTATCATAGATCTTATAATTGCATTTAGCTGGGCCTAGTCGTTTTAAAAAGTATGCTATAGGGTGCAATACTCCTTCCTTATTATATTAAGATAGAATACCTCTAGTAACGTAGTCGGATAAGTCAGCTTTTATAACACTTATTTGGTTTAGATCGAAGTGTTGGAGCACAGGTGCAGTAGTAAATATAACTTTTAGGTAAGTAAAAGCTTTCTTATATTCTTTGTTAAAGATAAAGGCTTTATCCTTTTAGGTTAAGGCCATAAGGGGTAAAACCAAGGCAAAGAAGTTATTAATAAACCGTTAGTAGAAGTTGGCAAATCCTATAAAGGCTCGCACGTTCTTAACGTTCTTAGGTTCTTGCCAGTTTACAATTACTTTAACTTTCTTAGGGTCCATTTATATGCTATCTATAGAAATAATAAGTCCAAGGTATAGGACTTCTGTTTTATGGAACTTGCATTTATCTATATCTAATTATAGGCCGGCTCCACGCAAGGCTTATAGGACCAGTTCAACATATTTTCGGTATTTAGCTAGATTATTGCTGTATATTAAAATGTTATCAATATAAGCAGTATAAAAGACGTCCAGGTATAGGTGCAGGGTATTATTTATAAAGTATTAAAATAAACTCAGGGCGTTTATAAGGCTAAATGGCATTACCAAGTACTTAAATAACTCGTATTAAGTACGAAATGCAGTAAGCCATTTATCTCCTTTCGCGATACGGAGGCGATTAAATGTGTGGATAATATTAAGCTTCGTATAAAAGCGAGCCTTACTTAATTAGTTTAGTATCTCTTGGATTAACAGAATTGGGTATTAGTTCTTAGTAGTGACAGTGTTAAGAGCCTAGTAGTTTATACAGAAGCGTAGACTACCACCAGGTTTCTTAACAAAGATTACTAGTACAGCTATAGGTAAAGAACTTGCTCTAATAAATCCTTTGTCCAGATATTTATTTAAGTACTTCCATAGTACCTAGAGTTCGTTCTAGGACATTCTATATAGCGGTCTAAATCCAGGGTATTTTCCTTCTTTAATTACAATCTTATAATTATATGGACGGCGTTCCGGTAGCTTATTGGCTTCCTTTTATAAGAATACATCTAGATACTTATAGTACTCTACGGGTACCTTCGTAGCGGGGTTAGTATGCTTCTTTAGTGCTAAGGCCTTCTTAATATCGGCCATTATAACAGCGAAGATCGTATATTCTGGTTTCCTAGCAAGTTGTGCGAGTAGAGTAGCTCTAATTATATAAATATCTAAGGTGTCAAGCGGGCTTGGGTCGTCCTTAGTTTCTTATACGGGTTCTTATTTGGCTTTAGGTTTGGTATTAGGTACAGAGTTAGTATTAGATTTAGGTTTGTGTTCTTTAAGTATTCTTTTTATAGTAGAGTACCAGTTCTTCTAGTACTTTCGTATATTAAGCTTAAGCTTAGGCTTCTGCTTAGTTTGGGGCAGTGTAGTAGTCGGGGTCAGTTTGTGTGGTTTGGTGTAGTTTTTGGGTTCTTAATAGACGTTGGTGAAAATCTCCTATCGGTGGAATTTAGTGGAATTCTCGGGTTGGTGGAATTCGGTGGAATTCTTAGGTTGGTAGAATTTGGTGGAATTCTCGTGTAGGTGGAATTGGGTAGACTTTTTAGGTATAGGGTAGACATCGGTGGAAATTTTAGATTAGTGGATTCTGGTAGATTTTTTAGATTTTGGTTTAGGGTCTAAGCAGCAAGTTATAAGGCACTTCTGCTTGCAACAGGAGGCGGTAAATAGAAGCTTAAGGTTGTCTTAATTAATGGTTACCTTATATAGCTTTATCTAGGGTTGTCTAAGGATTACTAGGTAACTTAGGGTAGTCATAAAGAGCTTAACTGATTCTTTATAGTTTAGTTATTAGAGTCTTAGGGCCGCTATATAAGTAATACAGCCCAAGATAGTGCGTTTGCTATTAAATCTAAATACATTAATATACTGGTTAAGGGTTGTTAGGGTAAACCTATTATCTTATACAAAGATCTTATTAATAAATCCTATGCCGCTGGCTCCTATATTAATTAGGACTCAAGCGTTAGCCTATTAACCTTTCTGCCAAAGACAGTAGTTAACGGTTATACTATAATCCTAAGAGTTAGGGTTTACTACATTTAATATATTTAACAAGATCCTGTAATATAGCTATCCTAAAGAGCGACTTAACTCTAGGATATGCCTTTTAGTGGTAAGTAGAAAGGGGTTCCTCTAGAACATTGGTTGTAACTTTATCCTTATAAGTAGTACTTACTAGATGCGGAGCTGGAACCAGGTAAAGATTAGGGGCGGTAGCTAGAAGATTAGTGTAGTAAACGGCTGCTAGCGTTAACTATTTATAGATCTTTTCGGAAGGGGGTAGAGCAATAGTTAGAGAAATAGGAGCTACTTCTACATTTAAAGTAGAGGCCTAGCTTAGTGCATTGTTCCCATTTAGAGGACCCTAGTGGGGCGTATCCTAAGGTCCCAGTGTCAATATCTATGGCGTTAGGGTGCTTAGGCTGGGATAATAACTTAGTGGACATTCGTAGGGTTGTTATATTATATTAAAGAGCGGGCTTTGGTGTTAGGCGTAGTATATTATTATACCGTTTATTAATAATATTTACGCAGGCGTTAAGGGCTCCTAGTAGGTCTATACCAATTAGGGAGGTTTTTAGTTTAGGGCTTAGAGATTTAATAAGGCTGTTAATTAGTACGGAGTCGTTCTAGCCTGTTTCTTTTACATAGCGATTAAATTTAGAGAAGTATACTGGGAAGCTTTTCTTTTTTTAAGTTATGTAGTTTATTCTCCCTTTAAGCAGTAGCTTAGCGGTTTAGGTTATTGTATATAGCTTCCAGAAGTATAACTAGGCTTTATATTAAGTTCGGCTAGAGAGGTTTAATAAGGTTAGCTGTGTCTCCTCCTAGTTAACTTAGGGCGTAGTAGAGTTAGTTAGCATTACTAGTTAGCTTATTCTTAAGCCGGCTTAAAAATAACTAAAGCTCTTATTATTTGCTAGTAAATACTAGAGGGTCTAGTAGTTTTTTAGATCGTTATAACGTGGTAGTTGGTTTTACCGGTGGGATAACTATTGCTAGTTCAGGGCTCGTGTTCCGCGTGTTGGCTTCTAGTAATAATAATTAGTCTTAAGGGCTTAGCGTAGGCGTCTTAAGGGTGCGGATTTCTTCTTAAAGGGCCTTAATTGTTTTCTAGTACCGTGCTTCTTATTCGGCTTGCTATTAAGCTATAGCAGCTTAGTTTTGTGCGAGGGCGTCTATAAAGGACTTTTATATATCTGCCAATTGTTCCTAAAGTGCGGATATAATGTTAGTGGCCGTTATAGGGGCTTTAAGGTCGTTCTGTGTTTTGAATAGGGTGGGGCAGAGTATAGGTTTTTAAGGTTTTAACGCAATGTAGTATTACGGAGTAAGTACAAGTAGTGATAATATATAGCGAAGTAGATATTATTAAGCTATATACATAAACTGTGTAATAAAATTAAGATGTTGCGTAAGGAAAGAAGGTAAAAAGGTACAAGAAGAGGTATATACTGTTTACTTATTACTAGGTCAACAGGTACACAGTGCGGAAGTTATGGATATTTTGGATATGTATGCTATAAAGAGCTTTAGCCTAATACCTAGGATCTAGGTAAACTCGTTCTAAAAGGCTAATATAAACTATGGCCCGTAATTGGATATAATAGTATCTAGTAGTCCATAAATTTAGTAAATATAGTAGATATATAGTTAGGCCGCCTCTTTAGTATTAATATTTTTATAATAGGGGATTAAGAACGGATGCTTGCTAAAGCGGTTAACTAGGATTATAACTATATTATATCCGTCGCGGTTTATAGGTAACTTATAGAAGTCTATAAAGATATACTGCTAGGGGCGTTCTAGTATTAGGAGTAGCTTTAATAGCCCTAGGGTTTTATCTTGTGGAATTATAGACCTATAGCAGTTATTACAGTTCTGTATATAACGGTTAATATCTATAACTATTCTAGGCTAGTAGTAGCGGTCGCCAATAATTCTACAGGTTTTATTTTTTCTATGGTAGGCCGTAGAGACCTAAGTATATGCTTTAGCGATAAGCCAAGTCTATGAATTCTGTTCCTCTACCACCACTAGCCGTTCCTAGTGCTTAAGTAGTCTATTTTTAAGGGACTATAGGCTAGTAGTATCCTTTACCTTTTCGCGGTACTTCTATAGAGAAGGGGCCGTACAGTTTACCTACAGTAGTTTATTAATAAGGCTAAGTTCTATAGAGTTAATAGGATATATCTTAGCGTCTAAAGAGTCTGTATTTAGCTCTGCCCGTATTTAGGGGTTAAGGTGCTCTAGTTATAATAATATCTAGGTTTATAATAAGATCTTTATAGCTATTTAGTTATCTAGGTCCTGTCTACGCCTTATAGGGGCGTTTATACAATTTATAGCGCCTAGCCGGTATATAATTAGAAAGTTAAACTAAGATAGGATATCCGCCTAGTGTGCCTACCGGGCTGTAAGGGCCTTTATTATTATAAAATATTCTAGGGCCTTATAATTAGAGACTACTTAAATAGGCTTAGGGGTCCCTTCTAGCTATATACGCTAGTGCTAAAAGTTAGAGGTAATAGCCAGCATTTCTTTATTATAGATGTGGTAGTTTAGCTTAGCATCTACTATAGTCTTTAAATAGTAAGTAATAAGGTGCTATTTTCCGTCCGTTTGCTTTTAGGAGTAAACGCTAGCTATAATGCTATCTAAGGCATTGGTCTTTAGCATTAAGGGTCGTTTTAGGTTAAAGTAGGCGAGTAAGGGAGTAGAGACTAGTTATTTCTTAAGCTCGTTAAAGGCCTACCTATATATAGTATTAAAGTAAAAGGGCAGTGTGTCCAACAGTCAGCTTAGCTGCGAGTTTGAGAAAAATAGCTGACTGACTGCGTCAATTGGATCGCTCGCTGTCCGCTGACTGTTGGATAACGTACGCTAACTGTCAAGCTGTTAGCTAGCTGTCCCAATTAGGAAATTTGTATAGACTCTATGGTGTTTCATTTTAGATTTTTGGCAGCACCTCTCTATGTACAAATATCAACATTGCCCGATTAAAATTCAGCCCTAATTTACCTAATGCAGTATCCAAATATAGCCAAATTCGTCCCGCACCGGCAGAGGCTTAAAAGGTAGGTAGAACGGTCGGTGGTAAGGACTCTGGAGGCTCTATTTCTATGTCAGATTTGATTAAATACGAAGCTCTGCTGAGTCTACCTTACCAAGCTGGCTTTTCTGCATCTGTAGTTGGCTTATAGCCAGTAAGATTAATATTTAAGCTTGTCAACCAGGGTGTAGTTAAAGCTCCATTTAAGTTAATACAGTCAATTAAACTGCTTGATAAAAGGCCTTTAATTAACTACTACTTCTGACATTAATCTGCTTTAATTGTGTCGGCTAAGAGTCTATTACGCTTATTAGTAACAATCTTTTTAGCTTAACTAAAGGCTCATTTGTATACAGAGCTTATCGCCGGTATAGAGAATATATTAAGAGTAATCTTAGCAAGTGTTGGATAAAGGATTTAACCGATTTTAAGCCACTAGTTGAGAGGATTAGGAACAATATTATTCCACTTATTGCCGTCTTCAGAATTGATCTTGATGAACTCAAGGCCTGCGTTATAGTAGCAGTCAAGCTCACTGGCGAGCTTAATACGCTTTTGATTGCGCTTTAAGGAAGTAAGGCTCTTAGCTATAACTAAGGACTGCATATTTATTAGTTGAATTGTTATCAGATTTACAAGGAACCTTCCTGCGTTATGGCTTAACTAGTTCCTTATCTTCCTTATCTACTTGCTTATTAATATAGTTATTAAATAGAGTCTCCATGCACCGCTCGGCGTGCTTCCACCACTGGGGGAGGAAGTAGTTGATCCACGAACCCTACGCGGTGCTAAAGGAGTTAAGTGACGCGTAGATTGCGGATTTAATAAAGAAGTAGAGGAAGAAGTAGAGGAAGAAGTAGAGGAAGAAGCTCTACTACCTAGCTGACGCGTAAAATGTAATATACGTTGCATTTTGCATAATGGAGATATTGGGGAAAATGCTTAATTTACTATAGCTAAGCAAGAGATTCCCATAGGTTTCTCATTGCTTAGCGTATAATCTCAGTCAAAGATTTAAATATCCTCAACTTCTACCAAAAGCTTCAACTCACCACCAAATCTTACCACTAAGGCAGCGAGCTGTCAGCTAGCTGCAGTTTTATAGCTAACTGACTGTCACGACTCTATAAGCTCGCTGACTGCTTACGTTATCAGCCTCTTGGCAGCGACGCTGGCAGCGACGCTGACTCTTGGACACACTGTAAAAGGGCTGGTTCTTATAGGTAAGTAGGCTTAGGGGCTAGGTAATCCTACTATAGTTCTTAATAAAGCGTTAGTAGAAGTTATAGAACCCTAAAAATAACTATACCCCCTTTATAGTCCTTAGGGGTACCTATTAGTTAATTACAGCCATCTTTTCTAGGTCTGCCTTAATTTTATCCATACTAATAATAAACCCTAGGTACTTTATATACTTAACACTAAATTCTAATTTCCTAATATTGGCCTAGAGGCCGGCCTTGCGGAGCTGTTATAGGACTTTATAGATATACTCCTTATATTCTAACTTATTCTTAAAGTAGATTATAATATTATCTAAGTAGGCCGTATAGAAGTTATTAAGGTAGTTAAAGAGTATATCGTTTATATATTGCTGGTACGTAGCCAGTCCGTTAGTTAGTCCAAAAGGAAGTACTTTATATTTATATATTCCGTAACAGGTCCAAAATATAGTAAAATCTTCTAATTTAGGGTCTATCCTAATCCGGTAAAAGGCCTAATGGATATTAAGCTTAGTAAAGATCTTAGCTCTACTTATTTAGGTTAAAGTCTTATTAAGTAAGGGTAGTGGGTAGCGGTCCTTACGGGTTATATTATTAAGTTTATAGTAGTCTATGTAGAAATAAAGTCCTTTATTTAGCTTTTTAGTAAAAAAAATATGCGAGTTAAAAGAGGCTTAACTAGGCTTAATAAAGCCTTTATTTAGGTTATTAATAAGGCACTACTTTATAGTCTATAACTTGGCAGTAAACTGCTAACAAAGGGGGCTATAGCTAAGTTGTATTTTCTTTATATAGCTTAATCTTAATCTTATAGTTATACAGTTAGTAAGGCGGGAGTATATTAGACGCTGCCTTAGAGAATATATCCTTAAATTTCTAGTATTAATAGGGTAGTTTCTGTTCTACCAGCTCCTTATTTATAAGCTTGCTTTCCTATCTACTAAGCTCGCTTTCCTTTTCCTTAATTATTTAATTAATTTTATATAAGCTGGTAATAAAGATAATAGTATTAAATTAAACCAAGTTCTAGTAGAATTCTACGGCGCTAATATAGTAAATATTAACTAGGGGAAGGTCTGTAAGTTTCTTTACAGACTTTTATTAGGCCGTATTTTATAGTATAGGGTTTATAATCTTCCTTAGCTTACGTTTTATTTTCTATAAGTTGTCCTTCCGGTCTATACGTTTAGTATAGCGTCTAATACTCCTTACTATTCTTTATAGCTATATAGGGCCTAAGTTCCCTATAGGGAGCTCTGCTAGCTTTTTACTACCTTTTTTAATCTTTAGTACGGGTGGCATAATATAGGTAGTTTAGGGGCGGCGTAGTATACGGACCTATTACAGATTAAGCTATATATCTTTCTTAAAGGCCTAGTCCCTATATATAGCATTGGCCTAGTAAATGGTGTCTACCTATAGCCGTATAAGGTTTTCTATTATAATGCTAATTTCTTTTATAAAGGAAGGGGTTAAGGGTAAGGTTTTAGGCTAAATAAACCGTCTGCTCTATATATTAAGCTATAAGCCTAAATAGGCTAGCTATTTTCTTCTTAAAATTATATTGTGGCTTTCTAAGTCTGTAATAAGTAAGGGGATATTATACTACCTTTGTCTATTAACACGGAGGTAAATCCGTAAGATAGTTGTAATAGGTGGCCCTATCTGTCCGTTATACCTATAAATAGGAATTAGTTTAGGTAGTCCTTTAATAGAGACATTTAAAAAGTTAGCCAGCTTTACAGCATACTAGGTATCTATTAAGGCAAAGGTATTTGCTCTAGAGTTAGCTAAAGTAGAGGTTAAAACTTAATATCTATTATAGAATAAAGTATAAGGGTGCAACGGGACTAGCCTAGTTATAGTAGGAATGTCTTGGTAAAACACTTAACAAATAAATTCCGACGCTTTAATTAAATTCTACTAAATTCCACTAAATTGATCAAATTCCACTAAATTCCACTAACTTAATTAAATTCCACTAAATTTTACTAACGTAATGGAATTTAGTTAAAACTTATCAAAACCCGCGTACCCTTATGCCCATACATCTACTGCCAAGACCCTTAAATATTTAGTTATAAACTTCCTATATTCCTTTCTCCTCTTTATATAATGTCTTATTCTCTACAAAAGCTATATACCCTTAGATTTAGATAGAATTTATATTATTCCTTTAAGTCTTCCTTAAATCCTCTTCGCGCCCTTATAAAGGGATAGTGTAGCTTCTTTTACCAACTAGCTAACCCAGATTAATATATAATATATTAATCCCTTTTAACCCCAGAGAGGAGTCTTCCTTTAGGGTTTCTCTTTTTCCAACTCTATATTATTCTCCTAAATTAATAAAACCTCGCCCACTTTTGCGTTTATTAGGCAATCCTTTATAATATAGCCCTTCTAGCTATAAGAGAAGCAAGCTCCCTAATTGCTAAGGGCCTATATATAGGGGTTGCTATATATAGGCTAAGTATTCGCTAGACCTATAGTAGGACTAGCTGTATAGCTAGCTACTAAACTAGTAGTAGGTTATACGGCTAGTACTATAGGGGTTGCAGATCTTACTAAGGCGCTACGGCCTATTTTTATAGTACTTATATTTTATTTAGCAGAGCTTCTAGTTTTATACCACTTAGTACGTACCTTAATTTAATAGAGGCCCTAGTTAATAGCTAGGTATTAGTCTATAAGTTCCTTAAGCATTTATACGGTAGTATAAACTGGTAGTATAGCGCGCTATAGGTCTAGGGTAAGCTTATTAAAGAGGTCTAGCATTAGATCTTCCTAGGGGATTTAAGCCTATCTAGCTAGGTATAGAAAGTGGATCTATTAGATAATCTATATTCTCTAAAGGCGTGGGTCACGTGTATAAGTCACGTGCACGGAGCACGTGCATTATAAAATCTCTTTATAGCTCGAAGCTCTAGGGCCCCCAAGACACGTCACTTAAGACACAATACCAGATCATTAATGAACTCATCTATTTAAACTTCGTGATAGTTATAAGCCCGGTCCGCCAACTTAAGAAGCTAGTCAGCTATTACTTAATCATTTAAAGAAATTCTACCTCATCATCAGACTCTGACACCTTATCGTTAAGGACGCAGACTCTAACAGAAATCCTACCTCAAGTGTAACAGGACGATTCTGACATAAACCTTCCACAAGATTCCACGAGATTCTATGAGATTCCACATTAATCGTCATAGGACGACCCTAATGACAAGGACAATCCTAACAATAAGGACGATCCTAACAACAAAATACTATCACAATTCCTCCTTTACCTATTAGTAAAATGACTCCACCAACGTCGAGTTCGTCGACCACGATTATTCTCAATAAACTAGAAGACTGGGAGCAATGGATCTAGCAACTACAAGCCCTTATAGATAAACGAATTTGGGCCCACGTTGACCCAAACAATACAGCACCTTAACAAGCTCTACTACAAGAACTAGCCTATCCAGAAGTCACTGATTTTAATAAGAATGCAACCTTATATATACAGCTCTTAACAAATCAACAGAAAGCGTACGAGAATAGCAGACGATACTATAACTAGGACATAAAGTACTTCCTGAAACAGGAAGAGCATCTGCAATAGATACGCACCCAGATCACGTCTACAGTATCAATTTAGAAGAAGCTACTACTTAACCCTTCCCTTACAGTCAAAGAATGGCTAATTCGTTTAAAAGAAGACACTAAGCCCTTAAAGAACTTTATAATAAGGAAGGTACAGCTGCAGTACACAAAGTCACTTAAGGGGCTTAAGTAGATAAAGGTCACCCAGTAGCTTAACCGATGAGAGCATATAATAAAGATAGCAGAGAAGCACAATCTTCCATAGATAACCAATGGGATCTGGCTAATGGACCTTGCAAATACAATACGACCTATAAGCGAAACCTATTTTGTTCTGTACACGAAGCAGGCAAATAATACCAAAAAGGCTCTCTTATCAGAATACCGTAAAGTAGTAATAGAGCTATAAGAAGCATTCCAAAACCTTTCCAAAGCCGTACCTACGACGGCGAGAGGAAGTGCATTTAATGTAGACTTTGCAGGAGAGCCCGAAGAGGGTATCTCTATTACTGCTAAAGTCTAAAAAGGAAAAGGGAACAGCTTATCTCGCAGCCGAAAAAGGGCAGGTATAAATTTAACTAAAAAGACGTCTTCTAAAAGGTCGAAGAACCTCAAATGCCTGGCATACGATATAAGGGGACATACCCTTCCTAACTGTTGGTATCTATTTGAGAGCAAAAGGCCTGAGGGATTCAAAGCCGTAGGTATACGTATAAAAAGGGTGCTTATAAAGGTAGAGTAAGACAAGGATCTAGCTGCCTAAATAGAATAACTTAAGCTTAAAGAATTAAAGGTCGATAAAGCTTAATAATAATAGGAGACAGTTAAGATTAAGGGAGAAGCTAATGCAATATTCCTAGAATCGTATTATACCGGTTAACTCTATCTATTAAAGCTATTAACTATTCTTAACTTAGGAACCACTCTCCACATCTTTAATAACCTCTTTTATTTTTACAATTTCAGGAAAGCTCTAAGATATAAATATATCATTACCGGCAGCTTAGAAGTGCCTATACTAGGTTACGGCGATGTCACTATCCAGGTCACAAAACCAGACAAGAGTAAGGGAATCCTACGTCTTAAGGACGTTACCTTTTATACGGACTTCAATACGAATCTAGTGTCGTTCCGTCTACTTTAAAAACGAGGGTTTTATTAGGACAACAAAGGAGACAATAATCTGCTAGTTTAGAAGGACAACACAATCCTATGTTAAATAGAAGAACGTCACGGACAACAGACTATCGAATATGTTTAACTAGGAAGTCTATTAGCGTTCAATATAAGCTGACTGCTACGCCGCCAACAGAAGCGCAGAGCATTGTCAAGAGATGCTTATCTAGATTTAAAAGGTAATGCGTATCTATAGCATCTACGTCTAGGTTATCTAGGACCTATAAGCCTTCACTATCTAGGTCTTAACGCCTTAGAAGTCAAGCTTTAAGGTCCAAAGACAACGGAATATTAATATTGCAGTCTCGCCAAAATCAAGCGTTAGGTCTTAAGAAGGTTCTTAAAATGGAATATTAATAAACCTTATCTTAACCTCTATATTGACTAGACTGACCTTAAGGAAGCATATGCTGGATTTATACGAGTTATGTTTATCCATAACACCTTCTTAGGAAAAACCTTCCCGTATTTTATAACAACGCATAGCAAGGAGAAGGAGACACTATAAGTACTTAAAGATTTCATCTAATGGATTTGTCTAAGGTATAACCTTAAAGTTAACACTATTAGATCAGACAACGAGCTAGGGAGAAAGAGAACTCTTAAATAGCTATAAACTTAAGGGATTACATTTGAGCCTTTGGCACTACATACCTAAGCTCAGAACGGTACCGCTAAACGCTTAGGGGGTGTGATCATTAAGAGAATATGAGCAATAAGAATTGCTGCCAAGCTACCGTATAATCTATAGAACAAGATCGTTAACTGTGCAGTCTACCTTCAAGATTAAACGCCACGAGAAAGTAATGGATGGAAATTACTATATAAGAGGTTCCATACCTACCTAGCCAATAGGTTAAGAAAGCCGCAACTAGCGCACCTAAGGGCCTATGGCTGTAGGGCGTACGCGATGACGTTAAATGCCTAGCTAAAGAAGAAAAGGCTAAGTAAGCTAGATCCGTGAGCCCATATCAGCTACCTTATTGGCTATAACTCTACCAATATCTACAGGATCTGGATCCTATATAAAGGTATTATTATCTCTACTAGGGATGTTATCTTTAACAAGAAGACGTTCTTTAATGGAAAGTAAATAGATATCTTAAAGGATCTACACGCCAAATTAGATATGCTAATTGAGAAGATTTAACTCCCTAATACCCTAACCAAGAATGAGGTTCTCCTAGAAGATAATAACAAAGTGTTTAAACCGTTAATTTAAGAGGAAGACGTTGATGATAAGCCAGTTTAAGCCTTTAATAAGTTAGCAGATTTTAACCTTGCAAGAGCTCTTAAAGATGCGTATTATACGCCACCTCCAATAGAAGAAGATGAAGAATCTCTATATGCCTTTTACATCAAGTATTCTACGAAGTTAGATATACAAGGTACTGATTAGGACATTATCAGCCAAGTAGGAGACGGGTTTTACACTTAGGGGGTGTTTAATAACTTGGTTAAAGACTTATTTAAGGAAGCCTATAATAATAGGTTTAAAGACTTTGTTACCAAAAGGATTATATTAGCCTATTAAGGCGCCTTCTTAGCAGGAAGGAAGTTTAACCTTAATAGTTAACTTAACGACAGCAAGCTAAAATTAGGCAGAACATATAATGTTAGATTATATAGGAAGAACTTACCTCTGCCACCTTAGTTAATCCGCGACCTTAATATATATCCTCTTCAAGATTAGTTCCAAAAAGCTTAACGAGCCTACCTCTAATCCTATTATTAAATAAGGTCGTTTTAAGAAATAGACAAGAAGTATGCAAAGGGACAGCAGGCCCTTAGCTTAATATAGGTATTCATCTACAAGACGAACAAGCATGGATTTCTCCAGAAATGCAAGGCACGCTTAGTAGTATACGGAAATCAATAGGCCCTAGGAGACCTACCTATAAGAGCTACTATATTAGCTAGTACAACCTTCCGAACCCTTATGGCAATCACCGCAAAATTCAACCTGGAGACAACACAGATAGATACAGTTAATGCATTTGTCTATTACGATCTTAACGAGGTCGTCTATATAAAGCTACCGCTAGGGTTCAACAAAGGAAAGACAGACAAAGTACTACGCTTAAGAAAAGCCTTATACGGACTACGACGATCACCACTATTATAGCAAAAGAATCTCACGAGCTTATTAAACGAATTGGGCTTTAAAGAGGTACCTTAGGAGCCGTATATTATACTAAAAGGTAGAATAGTCGTCTTCTTCTATATTAACGATATTGTCTTCTGCTACTAAAAGACAGATAAGAAGAAAGCTTAAGAAGCAATTAAGGAGCTATACAAGGAATACCAGATAAGTATCCTTGGCGAGCTAAAATGGTTCCTAGGAATCCACGTGCTACGTAATCGTAGCTAGAGGCTTCTGTGGCTATCCTAGGAAGCCTATATTGAGAAGATAGCTAATCAGTATAAGATAGATCTTATAGGGCGTCTTCCGGACACTCCTATAGCAGAATCTGAACTCCTCCCTACTAATTACCGATTAATCCGTCCGACGCTTCCGTCCCCTAATACAGACCTACTAGTCCGTCCTATGTCCCTACCAAGAGAAGCAGCTTCTACGATGCTATATTAGAGAAAAATGGGTTTAATACTTTATGCAGCCACTACAACGCGTCCAGATATTGCTTTTACAGTATTACAGCTAGTAAGGTTTAATCAGAACCCAAGCTAAGAGCACTATTAAGCGGCAGATAGAGTAATCCAGTACCTATATAGCACGAGGAGCAGAGCAATCTACTATAGAGGAGACAAGAAAAGAACAAACAGTAGAGGGAGAGACAAAGAAATACGCGATAAAGGACAAGACGACGGAAGAGATGGTAGAGGTAAAGCGCAATCATTTATCTATGCCAGCGATGCATTATTCGCGGACAACTCTGTTAATAGAAAGAGCTTGCAAGGATACATTATAAAGCTATTTAGGGGGCCAATCGCCTAGAGAGCAAACAAGCAGGGTACAGTAACAACGTTGAGTATAGAAGCCAAGTTATTAGCCCTATTATAGACAGCAAAAAAAGCTATCTTTATCAGTAGGCTGTTTAAAGCAATAACGTTACGCCTAAACGAGCCCTTAATTATTAAATGTAACAATATATAGACGCTCCAACTAATTATAGAAGATATGGCAAAGCTAATTACAAAGCTCCAACACATTAACATCTATTAACACTGGCTACGTCAGGAATACGCAATAAGATAAGTATAATTTCAATAAACAGTAACAAAGGAGATAATTGCCAATGGACTTATAAAGGCCCTACCCAAGCAGAGGTTTCAAAGCTTCGTTAATATAATTGGGATAGTAGATATTAAGGAGCAGCTAAATAAGGAGAAGCAACTGGAGGACCTAAGGGACAGTATTAAAGCAAGACGGAAGGATTCAGATGAGATTACGGTTTAATTGACTTATTAACAGACACAAGAAGGTGGCTAGCTTTAACCTTAAAGAGCTCAAAGCTAAGGGGGTGTATTAGATAATCTATATTCTCTAAAGGCGTGGGTCACGTGCACGAGTCACGTGCACGGAGCACGTGCATTGTAAAATCTCTTCGTAGCTCGAAGCTCTAGGGCCCCCAAGACACGTCACTCAAGACACGATACCAGATCATCAATAAACTCATCTATTTGAACTTCGTGACAGGATCTAAAAGGCTAAGAAGGTCTCTGTTATTTTTATATTTAGGCTTTTATAATTAAGCTAGGTATTCTATACTTTAAAGGGGTTCTTATAAATAGAAGATAGGTAGTTAATTATCTCTTCTTTAGAGAGGAAGGGGTCTGCTAAGTCCTAGGCATATTATAGACGTAAATATGTTTATACGTCCCCACCAATACGGCCAAAGACATAGGCCATTTTAGCTTAGGTAGTAGGGAAGTGGTTTATATTAACTTTAAGCTTATCTTGCAATTAAAGCTTCTAATTGTTAAATATAGGGTTAGTTCCGTTTATAAGTAATAGGGGGTCTATAATCTTTACAGACCGCAATGATACTAATACTATATATTAGGCTAGGGTTTTAAGGACTATAGCAAGTCTCTAGGTGTTTAATAACTCCTTACTAGATATAGGGGTGTCTCTAGTTTTAAGCAGCTCTTAAAGCTGTTTAATTTCGGTATTAGCTGCTATAAGCTCTTTCTAGGGGGTTAAGACGGCGACTATTTTACTATTAGAGGTATTTATAGGTCCTATAGCGGCTTTACCAGCTACTGTATTTCTTAGCATAGTAGTAGGGGTTTTAGATAATTTTTAGTATTTATTTATTTTCTAGGGGTTCTAGTCTATGTGTATCCTATTCTTAGGTTTTGCGTTCTATTTATATTCTTTTGGTTTTATTCTATTCTTATAGTCCTGGTAATATCCTTAAGGTTCTATTCTATATCCTTATAAATATATTTAAGTTCCTTCTTAGGAAAAAAGAGTAGTATAAGCTTTAAATAATGTTAGCGACTTAGTTAATTAAGGTATAAGTATAGCAAGAAGGACGTATATAAGCCTATATAATTGGATTGTTTATAAACGAGGATCTAAAGCTAGAGAAAGGAAAGGAGAAAAAGGGTAGCGCCGTTTAAGGTTTTATACAATCGTCTAGTTACATAACTACGACTATCTACAATTGTCCGCTACAATCCACTGTAACGGAACCTTGTAGTAGGAACTACAGTGGGTCCTATTATTAGGCTGGGTATATAGGTAAGAACAAATTAACAACGTAATAATAACTAGTGGAGTAGTTGCCCAACAGATTAACTCCAATTATATTCTAAGATTCACTATAAAGAGAGAACTATCTGGGTAGGGACTGTGGTCCTTTAAATATACAACTATACTCCTAAGAAATCCCTTCGCTCCATAAGGTACGTGCGCTCTGTATACTTTATACAGATTATATAGATTACACAGATTATATAGATCACATTATATAACCTTAGCTACCATTTCTTATTATATAGTTCCACCAAATCTATCCTAGACTGTGCCTATATTAACTAACTAGTTTCCTCCGACTCTTCTCTAAGTAGTTATAACATCGTGCTTAAGCTGTCCGTAACACCATCTCCCTCCTCTTTATCTTTATCCTTAAAGATTCCTAACATCTCCAAGTCGTCTACTAGAGGTATAATGTCCGTTTAATTAATTTGGTTAATATCTTTACTTATTATACCTAAAGCCTCTTCTTCTTCTTTAACCCTTTATTATGCGCGTACAGTTTCCTCTATACTGTCGCTAGGTGAGATAATGCCGTCTCCGTATTCTTGTTATGCGAAAGAGGGGTTAGTCTATATTACGCTAGCAAGTCTTTCTGCCTAATAACCGTCCTCTTGTTTGAAGTGCACTAAAGCAAACATTTAATTATCCTATAACGTTCGCTCTATCTCTAACGCTAAGTATGCGCGTTCTATAACTCTTAACAGTCTTTAAGTTCCCTAAGTAACTTATTATAGGGTCTCGTGTTTAATCTACCACTGCGAAACTCGATAATAAGCTCTCGGCCTCCCTTGCTAAGCTTTAGCGTACTTATGCTACTTACAAGGCGTACTTGTCTGCCTCTACGCGTCTTCTTTGTCTTAAGAAGGTGCGTAAAAAGGTCCGTTCTAAGAAGTGGAAACTTATTTAACAAGGTTTATAGGAACTTGGTAATAAAAGATCGGTCTCTCTTCCAACTAAGAGGGAAATAACTCTGAGTAGCTTAGTAGGTACTCCTCTTAGGTCCCCCTTAGGTAACTTATTCTTTAGCAATCCTTCCTTATTAATACTGCCTAACCCTTTTTCTTCTAATACTCCTGTACCTTTCCTATAGCATTCTTTAGGTTGTTTAGTGGTTCCTAGGTAGTCTCACTATAGCCTATCCACTTTACTTTATACCACGTTTCATCATCTACGTTCTTATAACTGGTAATCTTTGAAACTTGCCATTTGTCTTCCTCTTGTCCTCTATATATATCTGCCTTATAGACTAGTGGCTTAATATCTCTATATGCTAGTTCTAGCATCGTAATATGTTATATAGGGTAGATCTTTATTTTAGCTAGTAGGTTTAACTTGTACGTAACTAATAAAATCTTTTACTTAATTTTAAAAGGTCCTAGTCTAATATAGTCCAACTTCTTGCTTAGTCGTCAACTCTTAAAATTTTTGTGTAGTAGCTACACTTTATCTCCCTCCTTAAGATCTGGTCCCTTAGATCTCTTAGCATTATAGTACCTTTTCATTTGTTTTTATACTAGTTTAGCTGTTTCTATAAGGTCTGCATAAAGATTCATTAATATCTCCATTCTTTATTTAGCTGTGCTACTCGTCTTCTTTACTTAATATAGTAATAACAATGTTTTTAGTTTGTACCCGTAATTTACCTTAAATAGTAATATCCCTATTCCTTCTTATAGTGTTGCATTGTATGCAAACTGTATAACTGGTAATAACAATACCTAATTATTCTATATATAATTAATATAGTGCCTTAGATACTGTTCTAGTGTCTAGTTTAGTCTTTCCATTTATCCGTCCGTCTGCGGATAATATACTATAGATATTACTGCGTGAACCCCTTATTCTGCCAAAAACACTTCCTAAAATACTGCTATAAATCTTGGATCTCTATCCAATATAATCTTATCTGGTGCTCCATATCTTATAAATACTTCCTTTATATAGATTCTAGCGATATCCTCTACTAATATCTCTTTAGTGCATGCTATAAAGTATCCCTACTTTGTAAGCTTGTCCACTATTACTAAAATCGCGTTATAATCTTGTCCTATAATAGGATCTTTTGACTTTAGTAACTTAATAATAAAGTCCTATAATATAACCTCCCATGGTCTTCCTAGTATTTTAATAGGTTATAGCCCTCCATACGGCTTATACCTTATTAGTTTATTCCTTTAGCAATCTAAATATTCTTTTATAACTTATCTTGCTAGTCCCCAGATTCCTTAAATAATATACTCCTCTTAAAGTCTTAACACTAAGCCTATAGCTCTATTATGTCCTTATATTATTCCCTTATGGAATTCCTTAACAAATTCTTCTGTAATAGACTTAGGTATATACGTTGCTTCTCTGTTTTTATATTGCTTTAAGTCTGGATCCTCTGCCTGTACTTCTTAAATCTTCTATATCTAATTACTTTTTAGTAATTTATGGATCTAACTTTCTTTGGTTGCTATAATCTTTAAATAGTTATACCTAATTAATCTGTTTTAATCCTTTTATAACAAAGCTCCTAACAGCTTTTTATTACTTTATAGTTCAGCCTTTCTACTTAGAGCGTCTGCTTATACGTTATCTGTACCCTTAGTATACTAAATTTTAAAATAGTATTCTATAAGCATTTCCGCCCATCTAACCTGTCTTTAGTTAAGTTTCTTTATTATTAGGAATCCTATAAGGTTCTTATAATCCGTCTTAACCATAAATAGTTTCTCTATGCCTTGTAAGAATGCTCTCTATTTCTTAAGTGCTATAACTATACCTAACAACTCCTTGTTATAGATATCATAGTTTAACTCTAGTAGTGTTATTTTCCGACTATAGTACGCTACTGGATGCCATGCGTCCTAGTACTTCTATAGCAAGTATACTTCTAGTGCAAAGTCTAATACGTCCGTCTTAACAACCGTTTTTAACTTTAGTTGATAGATCTTAAGGACTGGCTCTTAGGTAAATAACTCTTTAAGTTCCTAGAACAGCTCCTTTTATTTACTACCCTAAACCTACAGTTCCTCTTTCTTTGTTAGCCTTATAAATAGCTTAATGCTTTTTAACCACTGTGCTATAAACCTCCTATAGTAGTTACAAAACCCTAAGAACAATTTTAACTGTATAACGTTCTCTAGTTCTTGCTAACTTACTATAGCTTTAACTTTCTTTAGGTCCATACTAATCTTTCCTAGTTTAATAATAAATCCTATAAAATCGGTTTTTTTTATAAAGAACTCGCATTTCTTAATTACTACTGGCATTTATTCTTTCTGTAGTCTCTTTAAGACCCATTTAATATGTTCTTTATATTCTTCCTTACTTTCTAAGTAGATAATAATGTTGTCTAGGTATACCATAACAAATTCATCTAAGTGTTCTCTTAATACACTATTAATTCGCTTCTGGAACGTTGCTAATATATTTATAAGCCCAAATTATATAACTAATAGTTTATATAGTCCTTCCTTTGACCTAAAGGCTGCCTTCTACTTATTGCCTTCCTTAATCCTAATCTAGTGGTACGCCCATCTCAGATCTATCTTTATAAAGATCTTTACATTGCCTATCCTGTTTTAGATTTCGCTAATTAAGGGTAAAGAATACCTATCCTTCCTAGTAATATTGTTTAACTATCTATAGTCTACACACATCCTAAGTTTTCCGTTTTTCTTTAGGATAAACAGTACTGGATATCCTGCTAATAACTATAATGGTCTAATATATCCCTTACATAAGTTCTCCTGGACAAACTCCTTAAGCGCTACTAACTCCGTTTTAGTAAGCTTATAGATTAGAAAGAACTTTAGACTTATTTCCTCTTCTAATTCTATTTTATAGTCCTATACTATATACTTTAACAGCTTTTTACTTTCTGGTAACCATAACTTTTTACCATACTTGTAGTATCTCTTTGGTACATAACTTAAGCCTTACTTAGTCTCTTTGTATATCGCTCTAACTTAGTATTATACCAACTTAGTTTACTATCGCACTTTACGCTATTAAGTATCCTTAATACTAACCTAACCCATAACCCAATTAATTTTTAGATTGTACTCCTATAACTAAGGCATTTCTAGTATCGCCTTATTCTGTCCCAACGGTAGGATATTAAAAGACATTTTTACTAGTCTTCCTTTAATAGTTATCTAAATAGGTCCTATTTTAAGATTAATAACGCCTTCTTTATAGGCTATCTAATCTTCTAAAATTGTTGTAAGTAGATATAGGTATTCCTTCTATCTATATAGTAACCCCATCCTTTCCACTGCCTTTAGTAATATATGGTTCCTAGTTACTCTACTATCTATTAACGCTTTAAACTGCTAATCTTGCCATTTAACTTATAAATTTAGGTATTACCCTTAAATTCCTTTAAGGGTCTAAAGCTCTAATACTGGTTCCCTTTAGTCCTATACACCTCCCCTTTTCCTAACTATTAGCTGCTAGATCCTATCTGTACTTAGTCCAACCTTAGCCAATACTTAGTTTATTTCTTTTCCTCTATATACCATAGACAAGTATTCTCTAGGTACTCCCACCACTATTATCTATTTAGGCATTCTTTTGTAAGGAATCTTCCTAGTTAAAGTATTAAGTCTCCTTAACCTTGTACTTCTACTAGGTGCTATCTATATATATACTTAGCATTCCTAAACTATCTTTCCTTAGGTGCCTAATATATCCTTACTAGGTACTTCCGGTTCTTATCTTTTAGTGCTCTATATATATTATATATATTATCCACATAAGCTATCCACGATAGTATATAATACGCTATATATTTTAAGTTAACTCTTAGTTTGTTTTTATCCTTAAGTTTAAATCTATACCTAGTTAACCTAACCACTGGTATTTCTGCTGTAGGTATTAAGATTTATTACTTACTTCTCTAGTCCCTAGATCCTTCTTCTAGGTTCCTTAATATTATAATTAACGCTCCTTTAATATAACTTATATGTTTTTCTATAATAGGTTAGTCTTAGACAACTTTTTTATTTAGCTATATATAAAAGTCTTCCTATTTATTATTATGTCGTTGCCTATACCACTTTCCGTACAACTGGTTTAGTGTATATAGTCTATCTATTAGAAAGTACCTTATTATCGCTATATTATAATATCCTTTAGTATGTCTTTCTTTAAACCTAGTTAGAATATCTAAATCCTCTTCTTATTCTAGTTTGTCTAACTACTTTGCCCTAGGTGTCCCTATACTTGGCCTATTAGTAACTCTTTATATGGGTGCTCTATCCTTTATATAACTTAGTATAGCTGACCTCTTATCTAGCTTTTGCTCTTGCTATATGATAATTCTTATCCTAAACTTATCTATAGTTTTTTATTTTCTGCGTCTTGCAGCTAGATCTTTGTAGTTGTTTTACTTTTTAATCCTAGTATTAACCGTTTAATCTTTAGGCTAAACACTGCGTTTACCTAGGATTGCTAATATTCTTATTTGTTCCCTAAACTTATAGTTCTTAAACTTGCGTCCTATACTTATTTGTTTATCTATAAACTAAGTAGCTACCCTTTCCTATCGGTTTTTGTCTGTTATAGGTCCTTAGGTATGTCTTATCTTATCCTAAAAATCTTAAGCTTCTCTTATCTCTTCTTAAGAATCTTAAGTCTATGGCCTTTTACCTTTATTAAGTAATAAGCTAGCACTAGTAATTATCTACTTACTTAATTTCTTCTAAACGTTACTCCTATTATCTTATAAAGCAATAGAAATCGTGTTTAATGGTATTATAGTATCCATTACTAAACCCTATTCTGTAATAGTTTTAGTTTTTACTTCTATTTTAACTTCTCTAAGGTCTGCATGCTCCTAGTAAGCTGCCTTTATTACCTTATTATTAGTAAATGCTTTGCCTGTGTTAAATTTATTATCTTTAATATCTAATCTATAAGCTGGTTTATTAGTTTCTCTAAACTTAGATAACAATAGCTCCTATAGCTAATAGCTTGCGCCATACTTAGCGTCCTTATAAATTCGGCATGCGTTATTATAACAATACGCAAAACTGTTAATTAAACATTCTTTTGTTCCTTATAGTGCACCATTATCTCTCTGTACGTATATATCTTCTACTAGTCTGGTTCCCTTTACTGCGTAGTTACTCTAACTACCTCTATAGTCTCTAGCAAAATAACCTTATTTTCCGCAATTTATATAAGCCCTATCTTTAAACCATTTTTCTTGCTGTAGAGTCCGCCTAAACGTCTTCTACTGCTGAGATTTTTGGTTTAGCCTCTACTTCTAGGTCCTTTAATTACTTAATCCTTAACCTTTAGGTTTCCATAGTTTCTTTCCCCATCTTTAGGTTTCTTTGGTACTGCTTAGGTCTATTAGCTCTGCGCTATTCTATAGTTTATAACTTTATGTCTGTCGTTATATACTCTACGCCTTATATAACTATGGAACTCTGTCTTGCCCCTTTTTAGCTTGTTCCCTTTAATAGATCCTATTATCAATCTTTATTAACTAGTCTATTAACTCTCTTAGAGTATCCGCATTTTCTATTAGAATAATTACGTCCTAGACTTTAGCCTTAAGTCCCTATTTATACTGTGCTATAAGCGCCCTATTATTCCACTTAACCTATATAGCTAGTGTTTAAAACTGTGTTGTATACTTAATTACTAAAGTGCGTTATACTAAGTTCTAAAGCTTTCGTTCTGCTGTAGTTATAGCCTCTAGGTCTCTAAATATCTATATTAGTTGTTCTATAAACCCGTTCTAACTGGTAAATATATACCGTACGTCCTAGTTAGTAGTTATTATACCATTAGCCTATATTTCCGTAAGGTATAGTTTAAACCACTTAAGTGCCCTTCCTATTAGGAACAATTCTGCATAGGCTACTTAATCCAATAATATTGCTAACTTCGCTCCTTCCTATATTACCTTAAAGTGCATCTGGGTAAAAAATCCCTTAAACTTCAACTTTTCTCCTAAAAACCGTTTAATTAAAGGTAGTTTAACTTTCGCTGCTCTAATTCCATTAATGCGTTCTTTAAGTATCCTATTATTGTCTTATAAGTAATTAACCATTTCCTATAACTAACCTCGCGTAACCACTTAAGAATCCGTATCTTTTATACTAGTATCTCCTAGTCCTAAGGTTGTGGCTGCCGTTAACATTGTTATAACTAGTGCTTTAGGTGGCATGTTGTTCGATCTTGTTTAATACTATAACCTTAGTAGTAAATATGTAACAGAACCTTATAGTAGGAACTACAGTGGGTCCTATTATTAGGCTGGGTATATAGGTAAGAACAAATCAACAACATAATAATAACTAGTAGAGTAGTTGCCTAACAGATTAACTCTAATTATATTCTAAGATTTACTATAAAGAGAGAACTATCTGGGTAGGGACTATAGTCCTTTAAATACACAACTATACTCCTAAGAAATCCCTTCGCTCTGTAAGGTACGTGCGCTCTGTATACTCTATATAGATTATATAGATTACATAGATTATATAGATTATATTATATAACCTCGGCTACTATTCCTCGTTATATAGTTCTACCGGATCCATTCTGGACTGTGCCTGTATTAACCAACTAGCTTCCTCCGACTCTTCTCCAAGTAGTTATAACATCGTGCTTAAGCTGTCCGTAACATCCACTACTATAATCCACCGTTTTCCACCAGCCTATAATAGAGTAGGCTATAACGGGCGCTCCTAAAAGGTACATTAAATGGTATATATTAGATAAGACAGATAAAGGTTTTACTAATATCCTATTATGGGACACCTCCATCTTAATTATACTGAGTTAATTTTAAGCGACGTCTTTAGGGTACCTCACCACTGCGTGCATGGCCCCACTCAATGCATACCAAAATCAACTATTGCCAAGCCTCGATTTGAGGCTGTAGAATTACATAGAGTTGATAAAATCGTCTAGATTTTTAGTATAGTAATCTACTAAGTTTCCTTATTTAGATGAGCTATTGTATGAGATTTTCCAACCGTAGGAAGTTGCTAAATTTAGTATTGAGTGCAAGCAGCCCTAGATACAACCACTCCATCTATCTCCTTAATTGCGACCTTTAAAATAACAATAAGAGATTGCCTAGAAGCTTATTTATTCCATCTACCTCTTCTTATCGGCTTAAAGTCGTTTTGAAGCTGTAGATTTGCTGCGCAAGTATATACAGCCTCCTCTCTCTGGCGGCGTTTTTCAGTAGCCTCCTTCTCTTGTTAAACCTTGGCTTGTATTCTAGCCTGCTTCCTCTGTACTATTACAAGTTGTCGTTCTTTCTTTATAAGTTGCTTCTAAATCTTCTTATCCTGTCAGCGTACCTCCTCTTAATATTGTAGTTGTTTGCGCTCTTCTTAAAGCTCTATCGCTTGCTTAATCTTTAAGGGGCTAAAGAACATAGCCTTACAGTTAGTTTCTGCATATAGTTCATTAAAGAGAGGCTTGCCATAAGTTCTCTTCTTCTTCTTATTGCCAAACGCCTCTTAGAGGCCCTCATTTTCTAAGTAGAGGAGAGCAATATTAGTGATAAGCTTAAGAACCGTATTTTTAAGCCTTTTGGCCTGCGGCTCTGTAACCTTATTAACCACGTCTTATAGAAGCCTGCGCACCTTCCTCCAGTTACTTACTAAAAGGGCTAAGGTATTTAAGTCCCTTAATAAAGGCCAAGAGGCTATTTTGCCTTGCTTTTATTAGGTCTTAATAGCGCTAAAAACGACCTCTGGATTAAGCGGATTAAGCCTAGTATCTGCCCACCTACTAAGTATATTATTCCTAGTAAAGGCCCTATTATAGGCAGCCCAAAATAGACGGAAGAAATCGCGTTTTATAATAGAGGAGAGGCCCTAACTCTTAGAGATAAGATTATTAAGTTCTTAACTGTAATACGTGCTAAGAGGAGAGAAGAGACTAACGTTAAGAGGTTATAGTCGGTGGGTTAAATAAGGCGGAAATACAGCCACTAGTATTCTATGCTTGTGACTCCAATTAAGGAAGTTTATATTAATATAAAATCCGTGCCCATCTAATATTAAGAGCCTCTAGGATCTTCCGTTTCTAGCCTTCTTCTTTATTTCTACATTAAAGAGAGTAGTAAGCCATAAGAATCCTATCTTATCGTTTGTCTAACCTATTATAGTAGATAAAAAGAAGACCTAGTGTTGTTTAGGGTTAAAATCTTAAAGCTAGGAGTCCTAGAGGTTACTAGAAATAGCTTAATAAATTAGGCCTAGGGGGAGGCTTGTTCCGTTAGCGTAGATACTTATAATTATTATAATCCACTCTCTATTACCGTCTTAACTAGTGCTGAGATGCTTACCCTAAACTACTTTTAACTTAGTATAGATTCTCTTGTCCTTATTAAATACGCTAATAAGAAAGCCCTTTTTATCTATATTGTACATATTATGCACCTCAATCTTATACTTCTTAATTTTCTCCTTTAATAACTTGTAAAAGAGCTTATACTAATATAGATTATTAGCTCGTTTATGGGCTATATTAGCTGGGGCTAAATAGCTTATTTTTATCTTATTTTTATGGCGCTTAATAAACCGCGAAACCTAGTTCTTTCTAGGCGTTATTCTTAAGATCTTAAAGGCGAAATTTCGCACCATTTAAGTTATAGGAGGTAGGCCACGTTTGGTAAGAAGATTGATGTACCCAAGAAGAGTCCTCTCCTGCTGTATTAATAGAAGAGATTTCATTTCCGTTGCATCCTCTCTGGCGCGGGTAATCCGCCAATGACGCCGCGAAAGCGTAGTATGATTGACATTAAATTCTTTAGCTGTCCAAGTATAATTAGGAGAATCTTACAGCTCTAATGCAGCAAGAGCGGCGTTAATTGGGTCCATTTTGATTGTATACAATAGAGTTGAAATTTTAGTGTTTTTGTGTGCATTGAGTAGGGCCGTGCACGCAGTGGTGAGGTACCCTAATTGGTTAAAAAATTTGGTGCTGGTCACCTGATAAGGACCGTGCTACCCCATTAAAACACCGACCCTTCTGCACTTGCGATGCACCCCCTAATACTGCCTAAATAAAATTTCTATTGGTATAGATTTGTAGAGCTTGCGATGCGCTTTAAAATAACACTACTTTGGTCTATATATCTTAAGGCTAAGTAATATTATGCTGATGTAGAGCTTAAGAGCTCTGCGGAAGGGGGAGCCGTGCACGGAGCTCTACAGGCTCTGCAAATTCGCGACCTCACGACCTCTTCCTACCCCTTACTGCTTGAATACACGAAGCTCTGCAAAGGCTCTCCATAAAGCTCTGCTTAAAGCCCTATCTGGAGCTCTAAAGCTCTACTAACATGCAGCACTAATATACTAGGAAGTCTTATAATCGTCTCTACGGACGCCCCTACGGACATCTCTACGAACGGCTCTGCATCGTCTTTACAAACGGCCCTGCATCGTCTCAACAAACGGCCCTGCATCGTCTCTACGAACAGCCCTGCATCGTCTCTACGAACGGTCCGGCATCTTCTCTACGAACGGCCCTGCATAGTGTCTACAAACGGCCCTGCATCGTCTCTACGACGGCCCTGCATCGTCTCTGCAACAGCTCTGCATCGTCTCTACGACGGCTCTACTATTGCCCGTACAGTCGCCCGTACAATCGTCTTTACGATGGCTCTGCAACGGTTCTACAGACGCCTTTGCAACGGATCTACGAATGGCTCTGCAACAGCTCCACGATCGGCTCTACAACGGCTCTACCACTGCCCATACAATCGTCGGTACGAATGGCTCTGCATCGTCTACAAATGGTTCTGCAACGGGTCTACAAATACTCTACGAACGACCCTACGAACGGTCCTACGACAGGTCTGCATCGTCTCTACGAACGGCTCTACGACGGGTCTGCATCATCTCTACGAACGGCTCTACGAACGGCCCTATGACGGCCCCGCAACGGCTCTAGAACGGCTCTTCGGACGACCCTACGAACGACCCTACGGACGGTTCTGCAGCGGTTCTGCAACGGCTCTACGAACGACTACGATCGGCTCTACGAACGGCTCTACGAACGGCCCTATGACGGCACCGCAACGGCTCTAGAACGGCTCTACGAACGACCTGACGAACGACCCTACGAACGACCCTACGAACAACCCTACGAACGACCCTACGAACGGTTCTGCAACGGCTCTACGACGGCTCTACGACGGCCCTATGACTACTCTACGAACGACTCTACGAACAGCTCTACGAACGACTCTACGAACGACTCTACGAACGGCTCCACAAACGGCTCTACAACTGGCTTAGGGGGAGCCGTGCACGGAGCTCTTCCCTATTTGGATACTGTCACGTGCAGGACACCAAACTTTCGCGTACACAACCACCGCGTATCGCGTACACAACCTATTGCTACTACTATTCTATGGATCTCCCTTTTAACCCCCCGCAGCAGTCTCCGCAGCAATCTCCGTAGTCTCCGCAGTAGCTTCCTCCGCAGTCTCCGCAGTAGTCTCCGCAGCAATCTCCGCAGCAGTTACAGAGCGCCAGCAGCGGCTATAGGCTATATAGCAGATACAGGAGCAGCAGTAACAAGAGCAAGAGCAGCAGTATAAGGAATAGCGGCAGCAATATCCGGAGTTGTAGGACGGGCAGCGGCAGGAGGAGAAGGAGCAAGGTAGTGACTACTAGGACAATAACGGCTGGGATAGTCGCTGGCAGCCTAGACGGTAGCGGCTAAAGCAGCAGCTGGAGTAGTAGCTGGAGCAGTAGCTGAAGTAGTAGCTACGGCAGCAGCTATATAAATAGACACGGGAATAGACACGGGAACAGATACGGATAGGTAGCGGTAGCAGCGGTGGCGGTGGCAGCGGTAGCGGTGGCAGCGGTAGCGGTGGCAGCAGTGGCAGCAGTAGGGCAGTAGCAGGGCAGTAGCAGGGCAGTAGTAGGGCGGCAGCAGGGCAGCAGGGCAGTAGCAGGGCAATAGTAGGGCAGTAGTAGTTCCTAAAAGGACTTCGTCCCCAAAAGGACTTCACCCCTAAAAGGACTTCGTCCCAAAGGACAAAAGCCCGCCGCAGGCGCGAGAAATATGTAATTTTCCAAGGAACTGCAAATTGCCGGCCGTAGGTCGGCAATTTCAGAATTTTCCTTGGAAAATTGCTTATTTCTCGTAACACCTTATACACGTCTACCTGTTTCCACTAACGTAGCAAAAAGAGACCAACCGCGAGACGGCAATCTAATAGCAATCTGCTGCATTCTGCTATATTTTGCCAAGTCTACTAAATCCTAACAAGTTCTGCTAGGACCGCTCCTTAAATCCTATTCTGCTCTATATACGTATTAATTAAGTAACTAAACTAATAATATATACCCTTTCTTCCCGTTTCCTTACCTTCTCTCCTTATATAATGTCTTAACTTTATTATATAGTTTATATATATAGCTTAATAATATCTACTTCGCTATATATTATTACCGCTTATATTTACTCCGTAATACTATATTGCGTTAACCTTATATACCACCCTCTAAAATATAGAACAACCTTAAAGCCCCTATAATAGCCGCCGGCATTATATCCGTACTCTAAAAATAATTAATAGAGATATAGAAGTCCTTTATAAATACCCTTATATAGAACTAAGCCACTTTAACTTAATAATAAGCTAAATAAGAAGCATAATACCTATAAATAATTGAGGACCTTTAAAAAGAAGTCCGCACCCTTAAGATGCCTATACTAGGGCCTTAAGACTAAACGCCTTCTTTAGAGATAAATATATGGGACAAGAGTCCCAAACCTATAGTAGCTATTTACCCTAAACTAACTACTATATCGCAACGATCTAAATAACTACTAAACCCTTTAATATTTACTAGTAAATAATAAGAACTCTAATTATTCCTTAGCTAGCTTAAAAATAAGCTAACTAGTAATACTAACTGCTACCTAACTAAAGCTAACTAACTCTATTACGCCCTAAGTTAATTAGGAGGAGATATAGCTAACCTTATTAAACCCCTTTAACCAAACTTAGTATAAAGTCTAGTTATACTTCTTAAAGCTATATATAGTGACCTAAACTACTAAGCTATTGCTTAAAGAAAGATAAACTATATAACTTAAGAAACAAAAAGCTTCCTAGTATACTTCTTTAAATTTAACTATTATATAAAGGAAACAGGCTAAAATAACTCCGCACTAGTTAACAGCCTTATTAAGTCCCTAAGCCCTAAACTGAAAACCTCCCTAATAGGTATAGACTTACTAGGAGCTCTTAACGCCTATATAAATATTATTAATAAACGGTATAATAATATACTACGCCTAATACTAAAGTCCACTCCTTAATATAATACAACAGCTCTGTAAATGTTTATTAAGTTATTGTCTTAGCCTAAGCACCCTAATGCTATGGATATTAATATAGGAACCCTAGGATACACTTTACTAGGGTCCCCTAAATAAGAACAATGCATTAAGCTAGGCCTTTGCTTTAAATATAGAAGCAAGAATTACATCTTAAGATACTGCTCCGTCCCTATACCCTAATATAACTTATAAACGGCCAACACTAACAACCGTTTACTATATTAATCCTCTAGTTACCATCCCCAATCTTTACCTAGTTTTAGCCCTATATCTAGTAAGCACCACTTATAAGGACGAAGTTATAACTAACGTTTTATAGGAACCCCTTTCTGCTCGCTACTAAAAGGTATGTCTTAGAGTTAAATTGCTCTCTAGGATAGCTATATTATAAGATCTCGTTAAATGCATTGGATATTATAAGCCCTAACTCTTAGGATTATAGTATAACTGTTAACTACTATTTTTAGCAGAAAGGTTAATAGGCTAATACTTAAGTCCTAATTAATATAGGAGCTAGTAGTATAGGATTTATTAATAAGATCTTTATATAAGATAATAAGTTTACCCTAATACCCATTAACCAGTATATTAATATATTTGGATTTAATGGTAAACACGCTATCTTAGGCCGTATTACCTATATAGCGGCCCTAAGACTCTAATACCTAAACTATAAAGAATTAATTAAGCTCTTTGTAACTACTCTAGGTTACCTAGTAATCCTTAAAAAACCCTAGATAAAGCTATATAAGGTAACCATTAATTAAAACAACCTTAAGCTTCTATTTACCGCCTCCCGTTGCAAGCAGAAGTGCCTTATAACTTGCTACTTAGACCCTAAACCAAAATCTAAAAAATCCACTAGGATCTACTAGTCTAAAAAGCCTACCTAATTCTACCTACCTAAGGATTCCACCAAATTCCACCAATATGAGATTTCCACTAATGTCCATTAAGAACCTGGAATTTATACTAGACTATATAAATTAACTCTAACTGCTGCACCCTAAACTAAGTAGCAGCTTAAGCTTAATATACAAAAGTACTAAAAGAACTGGTATTCTACTATAAAAAGGATACTTAAAGAACCCAAACCTAAATCTAATACTAAATCTAATACTAACTGCGTACCTAATGCTAAACAAGAAACTAAACAAGAAACTATATAAGAAACTAAGGATAATCTAAACTAGCTTAACACCTTAGACATCTATATAATTGGAGCTACTTTACTAGTATAACTTACTAGGAAACCTAAATATACAATCTTCGCCGTTATAATGGCCGATATTAAAAAGGCCCTAGCACTAAAGAAGTACACTAACCCTGCTATAAAAGTACTAGTATACCACTATAAGTACCTAGAGGTATTCTTACGGAAGGAAGCCAATAAGTTAGTAAAATACTAACTATATAACTATAAGATTATACTTAAAGAAGGAAAACAGCTAGGATTTAGACCCCTATATAAAATGTCCTAAAACAAACTCTAAGTGCTACAGAAGTACCTAGATAAGTACCTAGGTAAAGGATTTATTAGAGTAAGCTCTTCGCCTATAGCTATAGCTATAATCTTTATTAAGAAACCTAGTAACGGTCTGCGCTTCTATATAGACTACTAAGCTCTTAATGCTATTACTATTAAGAATCGGTACCCGCTTTCATTAATTTAAAAGACACTAAACTAATTAAGTAAGGCTTGCTACTATACGAAACTCGACCTTATCTATATATTTAACCGCCTCCGTATTATAAAAGGAGATAAATAGCTTACTGCATTCCGTACTAGATACGGACTGTTTAAATACTTAGTAATGCTATTTAGCCTTATAAATGCCCTAAGTTCGTTCTAACACTTTATAAATAATACCCTATAACCTTACCTAGACGTTTTCTGTACTGCTTATATTAACAACATCCTAGTATATAGTAATAACCTAACTAAACATAAGAAACATGTTAACCTTATTTTAAAAGCCCTATATAGAGCTAGCTTACAATTAGATATAAATAAGTATAAATTCTATAAAATGGAAGTCCTATACCTTAGATTTATTGTTTCTATAAACGGCATATAAATAGACCTAAAGAAGATTAAAGCAATTATAAACTAGCAAGAACCTAAGAATATTAATGTTAGGACGCCAAGGTCCTTAGGGTATGTAGTAACGTGACAACAGTAACGGAATGCAATAAGTATCTGGTTCTTGATGAAGTAGAACTGTAGAACTGAATTCTGCTGTTCTCTGATGCGGGGCGA
>Ga0307507_10000575_pt1 | contig 78895 bp, 21 predicted proteins | sample 7_EM_MG_FD_207223 | JGI IMG/M metagenome (GOLD analysis project Ga0307507, IMG submission 207223) | Populus trichocarpa ectomycorrhiza microbial communities from riparian zone in the Pacific Northwest, United States - 7_EM | ecosystem: Host-associated > Plants > Roots > Unclassified | place...
AATACGGCCTTCCTTTTAGAGTTATTTTATAAGCTTAAAGTCCGCCTTCTCTTTAGCTGTTATAAAGGCCATTAATAACTTAACTCTACTCTTAATAGCAGCAACGAATTGCTCTTTAAAATTAATAAGATATTGGTAATTTTATAATCCTTTTAAGTAACCTCTACCGCGTTATAGTTGCGGCACATCTGCTATAATTATATTAGAATTATAGTTGCCTTCTAGAGCACGTTAATTATGGTTCTCCTCTAAGGTATCCTCTAGGGCATCCTATAAAGGCTTAAAACTATTATCCCTATAGTAGGGCTTAATAATAGTTAAGTGGAATTAAGTAGGTCTATAGGGCATCTAAAGAGTATAAGTTTAACCCTTAATGGCGATAAGTGTATATAGGCCTAACCAGCCCCCTTTCTTATGCCATACCTGTACTTTAGATTAGAGTAGTAGATCTATTATAATTAAGGTATTTAGACCGTTTCTTATTCTTAGTGCGTTGTTAACCTAGCGCATAGTGTAGATGCGGCGCACCTCCTTTATTACTTTATGGATAGCCTTAGCTTGTTATATAACGGATAGAGATAGTGGAGAATTATTAGTTATTTAAAGGTAGGCGCTAAAGACTAGCAATATAGGTATAAGCCTATCTAGGCTAGCGGAATCGTTAATAGCCTTAACAGCTATCTATAAGGTAAGCTCTTTACTAGCGCCCTCTAGTTCTAAAGAAATAATCTTATATACTTAGCGTAATAGTATATAATATCGTTTTACTTTTCTAATACTATTATATATCTTAATAGGGACTTCCTTAACCTTAATTTCCATTGCCTTTGCCTATTGCCGAAACTCTATAGATAAAAAGTTCCTTCTATATTATAAATAACTTAATTAGGGGGTTCTAGGTAGATATTAATCTAGCATAATTAAAGAGTATCCTATGCGTTCCTAGCTGATATATCCTTTAGGAAACGTGCTGCTTGGAAGAAGGTTAAGAGGTTAATAACTTAGAGTACTAGCTTGCCGCTAAGATATATAATGTTAATAATAATATAGAAGTTGAAGTTATAGTTATCTTTAAGGGTAAACTTAAATCAGTCAGGGGACTTCTGGTTTATTTAATAGTAATAGTAGTACTTTATAAGATGCTTAATTATCTTAGCCTTAACTTTATAACCCGCTTGCTAAAGAACCCTAAGTAATCTATAAACTAATGGGTAACTAAAGCGACGGTATAGTTAACGTAACTCTAACTTAGTTAAATAGCTCTAAGCAACGCTCCTTTCTAGCTATTAAAGGAGTAACTAAGGGTAACCCTACTTACGTATAATGGGCACCTAATTATCTCCCTAAATGAGCATATTCTTAAGGTTATTAAGCTTAATGCCTAACTTATCTATATCTTGGATATAGAATAGAAACGGGGTGTTTATGGGAATAATATAGAAAGTAATACATCCTAATAGGGTTTGGACCTTAATTATACTAAGAGAGATTATAGTACCCTTGCTAAAGCGAATTGTATATTGGCCTGCTGTTAATTAGTTAATCTAAATAGAGCTATTAAGCTGCTAAAGAGCTTAAACTTAAGGTTTTCCTGCTGTAGATACTCCTGCGGCTCTAGTATCTAGCATAATACCATAAAAGACGTTTACTAAGTATCTATTGTTAAAGGAGAACGCGGAACTTTCCTTTAGCTTATTAAAGATACCTAACTTTGTAATAGAATGGAGCGTAGATTGGTTATTAAGGACAGCGACGGTTTGTGTACTATTTACCTTACTATACTTGGTAAAGTATTGGTTGGGAGAGTAGTCCTCAATTTCTATATCCATAAGGAGCTGTTTGGCCTTGTTAACCTTACCCTTAAGATTTTATTCGCCTTTATATTAAACCAGGAAGCTTTGGAAGTAGGCTATAGTAACCTTATAATTTCCAACATTTTATACGCTTTAGCGAAACTTATTATATACCTCCTTTTGTCTGTTAAGAGGGTGCCTAGTTAACTAGCAATTTGGCTTCTTATAAATATAGCATTTCTTCTATTAATTGTTTTAAGATAAACCTCTATAAGGACCTCTATAATTGCTTTATGGTTAACATTAATTATACCCTCTACTATATCCCCTACCCTAGCCACTATATGTTTAATCAGTCCAGTTATAATCGTATTGGTTAGCTAGGTTAATTAAAGTAGATTAAGATTAGGTATTAAATTACTATACTTCTTAAGAGCGCAGAGCGGTGCTAATAGAGGATCTTAATTAAGCACACACTCCTTTATAAGTATTTGCAGGATTAAAGAAAGTAAGATTATATTTTTTAATACCTTAGTATGCGCTAATAACTTAATCGCGTAGGCTAAAGTCCTCTTAATATAATTTAGATAAACTACACTAAATTATCTAAAGTTGGTTAAAGAGCTTTTAAAGATAATTAAGTTAAGAGGCATTTAGGTTTATAGCAATAATTCTTAAGAAGGTAGTCTCTCTCTACTCTAATATATACTACTGCTTATTCTCTTCTGTTTCAAAGTGGTATCTTATCTTATATATTATTTAGTTAAAATTATATCCTTTTCCTACTAAACAATTATAATAGAAGGTACTGGCGCGGCCCTTAAGCATAACAGAATAAGTGTTATAATATTAGTTAAGTTCCAGTCCAACCTTCTAGCAATAGTTATAGAAGATACGCAGCTTTAAATTAAGGATATTATACAGTTCCCCGCTAAACCTCTTCTCCTGGTTTAAATAGAGCTTTATAAGCTCTATAAGCATTTTTAAGGTGCCTCCGAGAGGTATTAGGCCACGTTAAAATTGCGTTAGAGATTAAGGTGGGGATTGCTTTATAGGCTGCAGTGGAGATGTAGATCTTAATGGAACACGGCGTAGTACCTAATCTTACTATAATAGAGTTTAAAGGTTATTAAATCACGAAGCAAGGGGATCTTGCGCTTGCTCTTAAGGGGCAGTAGTTAAAGTTATGGGTTAAATTAGTGGAAGTAATAGATATGGAACGTAAGAACTTATGCCTGGAGCAATGGAATTAGGACGCGTCTCTATTGGTATATTCTTTGGATTCTATTATAAGTTAAGCTTCTTCTTATTATGTAGTTGGTGCTTAATCTCTTATGGAGTCCATTTGTGCTCTTCTTCTGCGTTAATAACTTGCTCCTAGATATTGTCTTTAATAGCACCCCTATCTATAGGGACAAATACTCCATTCTCCTAAAGGAAATTACGGAAGTCTTATACAATATCTTTCTTGCGAGAGCCTATGTTTCCTTTATCTATCTAATAAAGTCCTCCTTTATATAATACCATAGCATGGTGTTGTTGTATTTACGGTCTGTATAGTGTACTATGCGGTATACTAAGAATCCGTTTAGGTCCTGTTGCTTAGCGTTTATAGGGTTAATGTCTGTGTCCCACGTCTCCGGGTTAATGTCTTTCTTGTACTGCTTTGGGTATTACGGCGCTAGTGGAAAACGGTGGATTATAGTAGACGTTATGGTAGACGCCGAGTCACGTAAGCTTACGTAACTTGAGGATTGTATAAGACTTCGAGCGACGCTGCCCTTTTTCTCCTTTCCTTTCTCTAGCTTTGGATCCTTGTTTATAGACTACTAATTGTACAGGCTTGCGCGTCCCTCTTGCCGTACTCGTGCCTCAATTAACTGAGTCGCTAATATTATCCAAAGCTTATTATTACTCTCTCTTCCTAAGAAGGAACTTAAATATATCTATCTATAAGACCATAAATAGGATAAGGACATAGAATAGGACCCTAAGGATATTGCTAGGACTATAAGGACAGGACAGACCTAAGAACCAAAAGAACATAAATAGAACGCGAAACCTAAGAATAGGACATATATAGACCAGAACCCCTAGAAAATAAACAAACACTAGAAATTACCTAAAACCCTTACTACCATGCTAAGAAATATAGCAGCTGGTAAAGCCGCTATAGGACCTATAAATACCTTTAATGGTAAAATAGTTGCCGTCTTAACCCCCTAGGAAGAGCTTATAGCAGCTAACGCCGAAATTAAATAGCTTTGAGAGCTGCTTAAAACTAGAGACACCCCTATACCTAGTAAGGAGTTATTAGACACCTAGAGACTTGCTATAGTCCTTAAGGCCCTAGCCTAATGTATAGTATTAGTATTATTATGGTCCGCGAAGGTTATAGACCCTCTGTTACTTATAGACGGAACTAATCCTATATTTAATAACTGGAAGCTTTAATTGCAGGATAAGCTCGAAGTTAATATAAACCACTTCCCCACTACTTAAGCTAAGATGGCCTATGTCTTTGGCTGTACTGGCGGAGACATATAGACGCACCTACGTCCGCGATACGCCTAGGACTTGGCAGATCCCTTCCTCTCTAGAGATAAGATAATTAACTACTTGTCTTCCATCTATAAGGACCCCTTTAAGGTATAGAATGCCCGCCTTAATTATAAAGCTCTTAATATAAAGATAACGGAGACCTTTTTAGCCTTCTAGACTTACTTTCTGCACCTAGCCGGCTAGGCCTAAATTCCCTATAAAGACCTAATGCTAGACCTCTTTGATAAGCTTACCCTAGACCTACAGCGCGCTATACTGCTAGTTTTTACTACTATATAGACGCTAAAAGTACTTATGGACCACTGCCTATCTATTAACTAAGGCCTCTGTTAAATTAAGGCACGAGCTAAGCAGTATAAGGCTAGAAACTCTCTAAACCAAACTGCAAGCACTATATAAACGGCCTATAACACTCCAGCATAATCTATAACTCCTATAGTACCAGCTATATAGCCTGCCGTTAATTTAGCAGCTAGTCCTGCTGTAGGTCTAGCGCATACTTGGCCTATATACAACGACCCCTATAAATAGGCCCTTAGTAATTAAGGAGCTTGCTTTTTATACGGCTAGAAAGACTACTTTATAAAGGATTGCTAGACAAAGGCAAAAACAGTTAAGGTTCTGTTAATTTAGGAGGATAATATAGAGCCAGAAAAAGAGGAACCATAAGGAAAGACTCCTCTTTAGGGTTAAAAGGAATTAATATATTATATATTAATCTAAGTTGGCTAGTTGGTGGAAGAAGCTGCACTATCCCTTATACTTTATTTTGTAATAGATATTAAGTTTTAACCTCCGCTTTAGCTAACTCTGGAGTAAATGCCTTTGCCTTAATAGATACCCAGTATACTGTAAAGCTAGCTAAATTTTTAAATACGCCTTTTAAAGAACTGCCTAAACTAGTCCCTATTCGCGGGTATAATGGATAAATAGAACTACCTATTATAACTATCTTATAGATCTACCTCCGTGTTAATAGACGAAGGCAGTATAATATCCCCTTTCTTATTATAGACCTAGGAAGCCATAATATAATCTTAGGAAGAAAATAGCTAGCCTATTTAGGCTTATAGCTTAATGTATAGAGTAGACGGCTTATCTGGCCTAAATTCCTACCCCTAACCCCTTCCTTTATAAAAGAAATTAGTATTATAATAGAGAACCTTATACAGCCCTAGATTAATACTATTTACTAGGCTAATACTATGCGTAGGGACTAGGCCTTTAAGAAAGATATTTAGCTTAATCTGTAATGGATTTGTATACTACGCCGCCCCTAGACTACCTATATTACGCTACCCGCACTAAAGATCTAGGAAATTAGTAGTGACCTAGCTAAGTCCCCTGCGGAGAACTTAGGCCCTATATAGCTATAAAGGAAGGCTAGGAATATTAGACGCTATACTAAACTAATAGACTAGAATGATAACTTATGGAAAATAGAATGTAAGCTAAGGAAGACTATAAACCTTATGCCGCAAAATACAGCCTAATAAAAGTTTATAAAGAAACCTATGGACCTTCCCCTAGTTAATATCTACTGTATTAGCGCCGTAGGATTCTACTAGAACTTAGTCTAACCTAATACTATTACCTTTACCACCAGCTTATATAAAATTGATTGAATAATTAAGGAAAAGGAAAGCGAGCTTAGTGGATAGTAAAGTAAGCTTATAGATAAGGAGCTGGTAGAATAGAAACTGCCTCGTTAATACCAGAAATTTAAGGATATATTCTCCAAGGTAGTATCTAATATACTCCTACCTTACCAACTATACGACTATAAGATTGAGATTAAGCTAGATAAGGAAGACACCCTTAGTTATAGCCTCCTTTGTTAGTAGTCTACTGCCGAATTATAGGCTATAAAGTAGTATCTTATTAATAACCTAAATAAGGGCTTTATTGAGCCTAGTTAAGCCCCTTTTAACTTGCCTATTCTCTTTACTAAAAAGCCAAATAGAGGACTTTGTTTCTGTATTAACTACTGCAAACTTAATAATATAACCCGCAAGGACCGCTATCCACTGCCCTTACTTAAGGAGACTCTAGCCTAAATAAGTAGAGTTAAGATCTTTACTAAGCTTAATATCCGTTAGGCTTTTTACCAAATTAGGATAGACCCTAGATTAGAAGATCTTACTATATTTTAGACCCGTTACGGAATATATAAATGTAAAGTACTTCCTTTTAGACTGACTAACGGACTGGCTATGTACTAGTGGTATATAAACGATGTACTCTTTAACTACCTTAACAACTTCTATACGGCCTACCTAGATAATATTATAATTTACTCTAAGAATGAGCTGGAACACAGGGAGCATGTCTATAAAGTCCTATAACGGCTCCGCAAGGCTGGCCTCTAGGCCGATATTAAGAAGTTAGAATTTAGTGTTAAGTATATAAAGTACCTAGGTTTTATTATTAGTATAGATGGAGTTGAGGCTAACCTAGAGAAAACGGCCATAATTAACTAGTGGTTATCCCTACGGACCGTAAAGGGGGTATAATTATTTTTAGGCTTCTGTAACTTCTACTAATGCTTTATTAAGAACTATAGCAGGATTACCTGGCCTCTTAACCGTCTTACTAGGAAAGACCAGCCCTTCTATTTTAACGCTATATATACGCAGGCCTTTAATGAGCTTAAAAAACGGCTAGTATTGGCTCCCCTACTTGCCCACTTTAACCCAAAATGGCCTTTAATGCTAGAAACTAATGCCTTAGACGGCGCGATAGCTGGTGTTTTTTCCCAGAAGTAACTGGACGGAAAATAGCACCCTATTGCATACTATTTAAAGACTATAATAGATGCTGAGCTAAACTACTACATCCATAACAAAGAAATGCTGGCTATTATCTCTAGCTTTTAGCACTAGGGTGCACAGCTAGAGGGGACCCCTAAGCCTATTAAGGTAGTTTTGGATTATAAGGCCCTAGAATATTTTATAATAATTAAGGCCCTTATAGCCTAGCAGGCACGCTAGGCGGATATCCTATTTTAGTTTAACTTCTTAATTATGTATAAACTAGGCGCTATAAACTATGCGGATGCTCTTATAAGGTGTAAACAAGACCTAGGTAACTAGATGGCTATAAAGATCTTATTATGGACCCAGACACTACTATAACTAGAGTACCTTGACCCCTAAATACAGGCAGAACTAAATATAGATTCCTTAGGCGCCGAGATGTATCCTATTAACCCTTTAGGACTTAACTTAATTGATAAATTGCTGTAGATAAACCGTACGGCCCCTTCTCTACAGAAGTACTATAAAAAGGCAAAGAACGTTACTAGCCTATAGTCCCTTAAAAATGGATTACTTAAGTATTAGGAATGGCTAGTAGTAGCAGAGGAATAGAACTTATGGACTTAACTTATTACTAAAGTATATACCTAGGTCTCTATAGCCTACCCTAGAAAAAATAAGACCTATAGGATTATTGGCAACCGCTACTACTAGCCTAGAATGGTTATGGATATTAACTGCTATATATAGAACTGTAACAACTGCCGTAGGTTTATAATTCTATGAGATAAGACCCTAGGGCTATTAAAACCACTCCTGATACCAGAATGCCCCTATCAGCATATCTTTATAGACTTTTATAAGCTACCTACGGACCGCTACGGATATGATATAATTATAATCCTAGTTAACCGCTTTAGTAAGCGCCTATTTTTAATCCCCTGTTATAAGGATATTAATGATAAAAAGGTGGCCTAACTATATATCCATTATATCTACCAAATTTACGGACTACTAGATACTATTATATCCGATTAAGGGCTGTAGTTTATATCAGCCTTCTAGAATAAGTTTACCTAGATCCTAGGTATTAGGTTAAAGCTTTCTATAGTATACTACCCCTAAATAGACGGTTAGACAGAGATTGTAAATTAATACTTAGACTAGAGACTTTAGCCCTTTATTAACTACTTCTAGGATAACTAGGGCGAACTGCTACCCCTAATAGACTACGCCTAGACAACCCTACCCCATAACTCTACGGGATTTGCACCTATTTAGCTAGAAATAGGATATTTACCCTATACTAGCTTTGACTAGAATAGACCGGAAGGACTATAGACCATACACAAAAAACTATCTTATAAGGAAGCCTAGTAATACGCTAAATACTTAGAAGAAACCTAGGTGGTAGCCTATATAAATCTAGAAAAGGCTTAGAGATTAATAGAACAGTAGATAAATAAGCACAGGCGCGAGCCCGACTTCACTGTAGGCAATAAGGTCTAGGTTATAACAAAGAACTAGAAGACGGAACGGCCTAGCTATAAGCTGGACTATAAGATGGTAGGACCGTATAAGATCCTTAATAAAGAAGGCAACTTATATAAGGTTAAGCTCCTAGACTTAATTAAAGTCCACTCTGTTTTCTTACTAGATAAGCTATGGAAAGCTGCAAATAACCTACTACTTAGATAAAAGAATAAGCCTCTACTACCAATTTAAGTTAATGGCAATGATAAATAGGAAGTTAATAAAATACTAGCCTGTAAACTAGTATGAGAAACGCTAAAATACCGTGTCTAATGGAAAGGTTACAATCCAGACCCAACCTAGTACCCTGCCTGGAACTTTATAGGTTACCCCCAAAAGCTTAAAGAATTCTATAACTAATACCCTAACGAGCTAGGACCCCTAAAGTATCTAAACAAGTGGATGGAGTACTAGTATAGTGAAGATGATAAGCTACCTGTTAAGCATAAAGATAAGAATACTCCATGAATATAATACGGACATACAAAGCCCGAAGGCAGGCTTTTTTAGAGGGGGGGGAATGTTACGGCGCTGGTGGAAAACGGTGGATTATGGTAGACATTATGGTAGACGCCGAGTCACGTGAGCTTACGTGACTTAAGGATTATATAAGACTTCGAGCGACGCTGCCCTTCTTCTCCTTTCCTTTCTCTAGCTTTAGATCCTTGTTTATAGACTACCAATTGTACAGGCTTGCGCGTCCCTCTTGCCGTGCTCGTGCCTCGATTAACTGAGTCGCTAACATTTGGGTAGGTTAACGCCATAATGGCTGTTGTTTTGTTAATAGAAAAAATAAGGAAAATAAGGGTTGTTCGACGGGGTGTCGTACGTTAAAGGTAGGTAGGGTTTTCGGTTTTATAGGATCTCGTAGGTTTGCTGTCAAAAGGTAGGCAATTTGAGATGTAGTTGACGCGTTTTGGACGTTGACTTGGGACCCTAGGTTCAGTAACACTTTTAACCTAAAGTACTCGACCAAATCTTTGTAAACGTAGTTGTTCTGCGTAATAGACGCAACTTGGTATCTCCTAGTACTTAGTGATACTTCTGTTACTAGTTTTCCGTAAGTCTAAGGTAGCACAGTATCGTCGGGATCCATTCCATATAAGCGCATATGGCACCCCTGCACGAGACTGTCTCTTCTGTTGAAAACCTTGCTATTCTATAGTTGTGTATTCAACCACTAATCAGTGTTGGTAACATAGGGTAAATCACCAGTACTACTCGAGTAGATACAGTAACGTTGTTTGATGATGCATAATTTCTTGATTGGAACGAGGAAGGGCGAAGAGCTTAAGGCTCCTCGCCACGCTAATGCCGCGACAACACGTGACGACCGCTTGCCTTATTCCCGACAATTAAAAAGTATATATTAATTAAAAGGGGTGCGGCACTAGAGCTTTTTAGTTTTCGTTAGACTTTAGCGAGTTTTTGGTAAATTTACTAATAAATCTAATAAGGTATAGGGAGGCCCTACTTTCTAACTCTATTAGACGGTAAATAAATTTATTAATAAGGAATTTTTTTTGTAAACTAATAGAAAATATAATAATTTATCTTATTTATAACTTTTATAGATTTTTTTTATATGGAAGTGACTCTACTTACTTATAAAGATCAAGAGTTTTATTAGTTTTTGGTGGTGTATTAACCAAGCAGCTTAAACTTTTAACAACTAATTGTAATAGGGAGTTCCTTATATTAATATCCTAAGGAGTAAATAAGGCGGCGCTATACCCTAGGCAAGTCTTTCTGCAGTATTTAAAGTTAAAGGTTACCTCTCTTTTTTTTTGTTAATGGTGGGATTATATTATTTAAGCTAGTTTATTCTAAGGATAATAGGGTGTTAGTAAGTGGTATAATATAGATCTAGAGCTTTTCCTGATGCCCATTTATATCTAGGTAGAGTTATACTATATAGGTAATCTTCTGTGCAGTATAACTACTATTAGCGAGTTATAAGATACGGGTTTTAGTAAGGGGTAAGGTAAGTAGATTATAATTACGCACAAATTAGGTATTTATAAATTTATTAATAGCTCTATAATTAATTATAGAACGGCTTTTATATTATTTTTTAGCAGCAATTTCTATTATAGGTAAAACTATCTATTTCCGTCTATTTATTTTTATTAAGTTATTTATTAAGTAGGCCAATATATAGATCCCTATATTATTAGGGCGTCCCAAACTACAACTTAGGACTAGGACTTAGTGTTTTCCGCTTCCGTATCTAACTCTACTGCTATTACTACGTCTTTATCTTATATGGTAGTGGCGTATAGTAATATATTTAGTGTTTAGGGTATTAGGTTAGGTATTAGGCGGCGGCTATTAAACCTAGCCATTAGGTAGTTTAGGTTATCGCAATAATAGCCTTCTTAATAGTATTTATAGTAGCATCCTAGTCTCTGGAGTAGCTCGCGTTTTCTATCTAGGAGTTTTTATAGAAAGGTTAGTATAAAGAGGTCGATATTAGCTCTCGTAGTATTTAGGATAGTAGGCGTTAGTGGCTTAGTATATATAGGTTTAGTAGGTCCGGAGGGCTTCTATAGGGAGGTCTTTAGGTAAGGGTTAGTAGTAGTAATCTAATTTAGTTGTCGTTTAATCTTCTATAGGGCTGCTACTATATTATAAACATTATTATAGTTATAGCTAGCGGCTGCGTAGTATTAGTATTTTGTTAGAGTGCTAAGATCCTAGAGGCCTCCTAGCAGGATTTTAATTTTCCTAATTATTCTAGTTGTCTTAATAGGCTCCTACTAGGAGCCTACTAAGATTTTAATTGTCCTAATTGTCCTAATAGGCTTCTACTAGAATATTGGATTTTCCTAATCGTTCTATTAGGCTCTTAATAGGAAACTAGTATTTCCTAATCGTCCTATTAGGTTCCTAGTAGGATACCCCTAAAGTAATACCTTATCTATACCCTACGGCTTCTCCTAAAGTTCGTTTCGCAGAGCTCTCGTAAAGCTTTAGGCCTCTATACAGCTATAGAGCTTGCAATCGCTACTCCTCCGCCAATACGGCTCGTGAGAGGCTGTAAAGTAGATATATTAGATGCGTATAGAGTCCTCTATAATTATATGCGTTAATATTTGCAATATTAGTAGGACAACTTATCGTTATATTTTAATGTTCGTTACGTGAATTCTGCTATAATATATCACACACAATATTTTTTCTAACCAATTAGAAGCCAGCTTGGCGGAGTTTAAATTCTAGGACTTAAAAATATAGACCCTTATACCTTAGGTCAATAACTAACGCTAATTATTATCCTAGGGCTGTTAATACCCAGCCTAACTTTAAGATCTTAGATATCCGCCCTATATTAAAAACTAGACCTAACCGTTGCGCTGCTAGAACTAATATCCGTTATAGGGTTTTAGTATACCTAGCCTAAATGTATTCTATTAGCTAGAGTTTAGGCTAGCTAGCTATGTGTTCCTACTAGATATAAGCTAAGAAGATAATAATGTCGGCAGCCCTATATACAGATTTTCGGCGGATATTAATTAAGATAGCTAGGCTACTTATATTTGCGGATTTTAAGCTGCTAATACTATATACCTCTCCGCTACCCTAGACCGTAGTAATATCCACTCTACGCTATTTTTTTAATTTACTTACTAATACTAATAGCTAGCTCTCTATCTAATTTGCCTTTTCTACCTCCTCTTAAATAAAGGCAATAAACTTATTTAGATTATTACTAGGCTAACCACAATTCTAATTAGATAGGTTTTTCTTAAGTGCCTTATAGTTGGTTATATACTAGGCGTAGATATAAAGAGCGGCAATTTACTTATTGGATATAATGTAGCTTAAGGTTAGATTTTAAATAGTATGCTAATATTTCTTCTCTATCTAATTATAGAACTAGTTTTTTATATTTATAGTAAAGGCCTTTTATTATAACTTCCTTGGTACCCCTTTTATATACGGCCTACGGATATTAAATTCTTTAAAAGCCTATAAAGTAGAATTATAGTTAGAGTAATAATCCTGGCCACTAGTAGACAGAGACTATTTCTTATAGTTCTCTAATATAATCTTTTATAAGCAGCCCTTTTCCTTATTTATAAAAGTATATATATAATAGGAGAGAGCTGCTATTTTCTTAGCTTTAGTCTTTAGGCGCCGCACTTACTTCTTTAGTAGAATATTTATAGATAGGACTACGGATGTTCTACCTAGACTAAGCTCTTATCCTATATTAGATACAGATGTATTAGAATTAGTATAGCTATATACGGACACTTAAAAATATATTACTGGCAAAATTAGCAGCACCGTCCTCTTATAATACCTATTACTTAATATAATATTCGCGGTTAAGTTAATTTGGCTAAAATCGGAAGGCTCTACTAGTATAACCGCGATTTCCGGCCGGCCTAGTAATATCTTTACGCGGACCTTTATACCAATCCTTAGTTAGAAATATCGCCTTACCTATTTAACTACTACCATGAGTACCGCGCTAAGTCGTTGCTATATTATATTAATAGACTTATCTTTATATATATAATACTGCGAGATGTAGTTAATATTAGGAATATTAGCACTATAAGTAAGCGTATTAGAAGAAAATAGAATACAGATTTCGGAGTTAGGCTTTCTTAACTCCTTATATAGTCTATCTTTATCTATAATAGCTAATAATATATAATAAAGCTAAACAGCTCTTCTAGCCAACGCTTTTTAGTACCTGTAATAAACTAACTATAAGTAAATTAAGTCCTTGCCTAATAATATTAGGTCTTTTAAATTAAGAAAGATAATTATCTTTAGAATCTGGTGGGGAGTTAGCGTATATTAAACTCTCTGCTTAATGGATATAGCGGTATATATATGGTCTATAATAAAGTATAAGCTCTTAAAAGACTTTTTACTTCCTTACTTAACTTATTCTTCAATAATTAATAGATCTAGCCGGTTAATTAATATCCGCACTATATTAATATTATTTTTAAAGCCCGCCAACTCTTAAACAATCTTAAACGTTATATTATTAAGCGTTGCAGTATAAGCAAACTAAGGCCTCCGCCCTAATAACGACTGCACTTTCTATAGCTATATATACGAACTCCGAAATAAACCCCCCTAATTAGTTATAAAATACACCTTATTAATTACTACTCAGCCAATATACGCGTAAAAGGTAGGGTTAGTAAGGGTTTTGTGGAACCTTTTGCCAATTAATAGCTCTGGTGATATTAAAATATAGGTATATACTCTAATGCGGATTTCCCGTAAAAGATATATAGATATTATCTTGGCGTATATATAAACCGGCCTTATTTTAGAAAGCTCCTTAATCTTTACCTTCTACTTTACACTAATTGCATTAAGTAGTAAGATAATAATTACTATTAAGGCCCGAAGAAGATATGGCATTGCTTATATTATTATAATAACTATTATATCCTTTTCCTTAAACAGCAGCAACCTAAGGGCTTTAAACTACTCCGCACGTCCGTAATATGGATATAAAAAAGCAATAGCCTTATTAACCTTGCTTAGCTACTAGGCCTTACTCTTTCCGCGAAGCGCAAGAAGATAACTTTAAAGGTCCTATAGCCGTCGCTCTTAGTTTATTCTATAACTTCTCTAAGTCTAATTATCTAACACCTAATATAGCCGCGGCTGTTCTACTACCTTATTTAACTTCTTCCCTCTCCGCCTAGTAGGTTTTGGTAGGGTATATAGTAGATTTATCTAGATATTTGTAAATTGGTAGTTGGCGCGCGATAAAGTTTTAGTAGGTATTATATACTATAACGCGGACGCTATATATTCGCTAAGCTATAATAGGTTCCTTGGGGTGGTTATTATAAATCTATATAGGTTTTATATATATTGGCTAGCATTTAATAAAGCTATAGATAGTTACGGAATTCTTAATAACGCGTTTTTTTAATAAAAATAATTATAAGACCTAAAAATACCTAAGTAATAAAAATAGTATATTGTAAAAGCCTAAGTTCTATTATATAATTAATTAACTTTGGCCGTCGAAATCGGACTCTGTACCTGTACGTGGTGACGGCTACGAACCTGGTCTTCGAAGTTTAGATCCAGAGCCAACGCAGAGACGTCGTATAGCGTGCGGACAGGACCTGGTGGTGGTTGTGGGCGTTGAGGGCGGTGGTGAAAAATTTTCGGATGGTAAGATCTCGAAAGTCACTACTGTTGGCCCTCTACAGTACGACGACTACTACGCTGTTCTCCTATCCAGGGCACCTATACGATTCAACATGGATGAGCGGTATTCGATAACATCCCCTGACCCCCAGTTGAAGGCATTGACGACCTTATATTAACGGACAAGCGAGCGGATAAACGAACGAACGAACGAGCAAATATACGGCCCCTCCTAACCCCTAGGGCAATCGCCCGCGGAGCATGCGGTCACTCGCCGTCAATTACCAAATACCTAGCAGCCTGGATTGCGACCCACGGTTCTCCTTGTCTCCTTTTAACGGAGTAGTGACCCTTAGAAAGGGCCTAGCTAGGGCCTAGGCATAAAAGATACCTAAAATAACACAACATATCCCGCTGTTAGTTTTACGATAGTTAGAACGGATGAATCCCCCTTACGCCTTCGATGGCTCTTAGGGGGGGGAGGCATAGCGTATATGGCAATGGTCTACAGGAGATAGCATATAGGGGATGGTCAAGATATGGAACACAAAGCACACGGCAATCGATTGGCAAGGCCTAGCTAGGACGTAGTGAACCCTAGCTTTGGAAAAGCTAAGGAAGGAAGTAGTAGTTCCTAAGGAGTTTGAACATCTAAGGAGGACAGGACGTAGCCGTAGGCCCACAGTGTTGGAATTACAAGGTTATAAGGTCACAGCGGAGGTGTCTTGAGGGTCTATTTGATAATAGAGATGACGCAGACAATGAATATTAATTGATTCGTGATGCAGTAGATACGGTTAATGTCTATCTAGATTGATATATAGAGCTCGCTCTCACGACGTGTCTAGAGCTTAGTCAGCATCTCTTGCTTAATTCTAATACTCCCCCATGCTGACAACGCTCTCCTCGTCTGTCCTAAATAGGCAATTATAAAGCTATTCCCAAATACCTTACAAGTGCCATTTGGCCTATGTACAGAGGGAAAACCTATAGTAGGCAAAAAACCTCCGTAACTTGCTCCATCTCCGTCCGTTACCGTCTCTGTTAGTTACCGATTCCTAGCATTACATAGTGCTTTATAAATTAGTTAATTGGTAGCTGTTTTATAAGTATATCTCCTAGCTAATCTTTGCCTAGTATATATACCACTTTAAGTCTACCTCGCTAAACCATGTTATTTCGTACAAAGAGGTATTAAGTCTTAATATGCTTAGCTTTCTGGTGGTGTTTTATATTATATAAAAGGTCGACCATACCCTTATTGTTATAGTAGAGCGTAGGGATAAAAGGGTTATTGTTATCTCTCTCTTCTAGATCTCTTATTAGCTTCTTAAGCTATATTGCTAACCTTACTCCTTCTAATGCCGCCATAATCTCTGCTTCTATTGAGTTTAATACCGTCGACTTCTGCCTTTAAGCTATCCAGATTACTGCTCCCCTATAGCGTATAACTGCTATGCCTTGGAATAATATCCAATCGTATTCTATTCCCCACGTAGTATTAGTAAAGATATTATAACCAGTAGGTAACGTGAGCTTACATAGAGGAAGGTAGACTGCTTAACTTAAATAGGTAATTCCTGCTTTAAGAGTGCCGTTTAGATATTATAGTAGCTGCTTACTTAAGTAGTAATGCGATTCTCTTAGTACTGCTATAAACCTAGCTAACTAACTAACAGCGTAGCTGGTATTAGGACGTATATAGTTTAAGAGATAGATTGTAGAGCTAATTATCTACCAGTATACTATCGCATTATTGTACTTAAGGGGACTTTTAATATCCGCTTTTAGAACAGTGCCAGCTGGTATTAGTAGCTTAGCTAGATTGTAGCTATCTATTTTTAACCATTTAAGTAGCTTCTTGGTGTACATTATCTAATATAGCTTAAGGGTTCGGTTCGTACGGTCTTAATTAATTTAGAAGCCTATAAATACTTCTACAGGACCTAGGTCTTTGCATCTCTATTCTCTTAAAATTCTTGTCTTTATAATATTAAGGTATCAGCGCTTTCCTATAATTAGTATATTGTTAATAAATAGCAAGATATATACTTTATTTCCTATAAAGAGATTAGGGTTAGTATTAGCTGCTTTTAAACCTATGCTCTTAAAGAACTTCTTAACTATCTAAAACCATTCTCTCGGTACCTGCTTTAGGCCGTAAAGTAACTTATTTAGCTTTAAGTAGACGTCTTTTACGCCCTTAAGCTTAGGTTTAAAGTCTCTTAATAGGTTAGAAATCTGCATATAAATCTATTCTTATAACGGCGGGTTTAAGAATGTAGTTTTAACGTTAATATAGTTAAGCTTAAGGTCCTTAGCTACTACCTTTGCCATTAGGAACCTAAAGGTGTTATATTATATAACAGACGCAAATGTTTTAAAATAATCAATGTTGGGGATCTGCTTGTTTCTTTAAATACACAGTCTTACCTTTTTGCGAATTACTTCTCCCTTAGTATTATACTTATGCTTTAGAACTAGCTTACTTAGGAGTAATAACCTTCCTTCTAGTACTCTCCCCCTTATAATAGTATAGGTGTGCATCCTTTTAAGTAAGAGGAATTCTTTAAAGATAGCTTTTATCTAGCTAAGAGCGTCCTCCCTTAAGGCCTAATCTAACTCAATAGCGTTAAAAGGTGCTATAGGTGCTCCTATAGAGGTAGTGTTCTTAGCTTCCAGGTAAATAGCTTTTATAGCTATTACTAACTAAACCACTATATTATTAAAAACCCTTATATTTGGTAACCTTCCAGACCTTATTCTCTGCGCATAAGGAATGCGTATTAATGTACTTTATACAGGTGTCCCACCCTTAACATCACCTTAATTTAAGCGTCCTACTTAATCTTAACCTGGGCTTCCCACTTAATTAGAGTGGCCTACTTAGTCTTAACCTGGGCTTCCTACTTATTTAAAGTGGCCCACTCAGTCACTATCTAGCCTACGTATAGTTCTCGCAACTAGAGTCTCTGTCAGCGCGTTTAAGGTAGTAGGGGGAGGTATAGGTCGGTTTGCGGCTTAGCTTATAGCGTAATTTAAGCGTCCCGCTTAATCTTAACCTAGGCTTCCCACTTAATCTAAGCAGCCCACTCAGTCACTATATCTTATAGCTTACACCTAAGGTGCTCTATAAGGGAACCTATACTTATTTACTTTAGTATCTCTAAATAGCTTAATTGCTTGGGTATGCAGGTTTATTATCTTAAATTAACTACTCCTTTTTAACCCTATAAAAACGTAGTTAGGTTTTATTCTTAAATTATATTTCCTAGGGTGTTTCTTAAGCGTATTAATTAGATTGGCGTGACACCTAAAGACAACTAGATTCTTTAAGTTAGGAACTTGTTAGGTATATGCCTTATAGGGTATAATAGCACCACTATGCTTATCGTTAAATAGAAGTACTAAGGTAGGTACTTAATTCTTAATCCAGATAGCATGCTTAACTACGTAGCACCAGAGTTCAACTAGTATATTTCCTTAAAATAGAAGTGACCTTGTCTTGCAGTTAACTATATAGATCGCGCGCTCGATTGCGCCATTATATAAGTGCTTATATGGCGGACAAGGTTCAAAGTTAATACCCTAGGGTATTAGTTTATCTTAAAATCTGCGGCCGAACTCCCCCTTTTTATTGTCCGCTTAAATCCATGTAGATTTATTGCCAGTAAACCTCTCTGCCCTTACAATAATCTCTTTAATATATAGCAGTACCTCTTTAGTTTAAAGGGTTTTAAGAGAAATAACCTAAGTGTAGCGTATAGCGTCGTCTAGGGCTAGGAGGTAGTAGTTATAACCTCTAATTAATATACTAATTTGTCCCGTAGTATCTAGGTATAGCCCTTAACTAGGTATCTTCTCGCGCTTAATTATCTTCTTGCTTAGTATTTCTTGTATCTTCCCAGCTAGACAAGCTTCGCACGTGCTCTTACTAACTAGTACTACTCTCTTCTTAAGCTTTATGCCTAGTAAGGAGTACTATAGCTTAAACAGGTTACTGTAATTCGTATATCTAGTTTAGCGGTGCTATAGCTCAGCATCTATTTCACTAACGTTTAGTTATAAATTATATACTTCTGCTATTGCATTAAATGCTTCCTAATGCTCTTATAGCACGTAGAGGTTGTTCCTTATAGTGGCTTTAAACGTCGCACCTAATTTATGCTTGCTAGTAGCTTAATTATCTAGGTTAAATATAATTAAGTAGCCTTTCTAAGTAAGAGTCCTTACTAAGATCAGCTTAATTAACTTAAATAAAGGTACAAGCCAGACGTCTTTTAGCTTTAGGGTACTAATTTAAACTTAACTATAGCCTATAGTAGGGACAACGGTCCCATTTGCAGTACGGACCTATTATAGCGTATTCCATCTCTTTAAGTATATTAGGTCTGATTGGTTACTAGTAAAGTACTTAGTTGCTCCTAAGTCAAGAGCCTAAGCTAGAGACGTTGTTGTAAGTATAGCACGTTTAGGGTTAGGGTTAAGGTAGATTAAATCGCTGTCAAATTCTTCCTTAGCTATTACTATATTCCCTACTTCCTCTACCTTAGGAGCACCTTAATCTATCTTCCTGGCGTTATTAAATCGGAATTGCTTAAGTAGGGGACAGTCTTTCTAGTAGTAACCTTTCTAATAGTATACTCTACACTCGTCTCTTTCTGATCGTCTTAGCTCTTTACTTACTTAAGATAACGAGCTATGGCAATAACGTGATAAGGAATAATCAAATCTACCAGCATAGCCTCTGCCCCTTATTTAACCTCAACCTTAGTTTCCCCTTCTCCCCCTAGGTTTGTCTTTCCTCTTATATACAAGTGCTGCATTTTGTACTTGTGTAGGGAGAGCAGTCTCTTACTCCTAAAGAAGGGTAATGCAGCTCTCAAGGTCTCGTTTATCTCGTAGACACTAGGTCTTCGCATTCTACTATATAACATCGCTTAGGAGGGCCAAGAGAAGCTACTCTTTAATATCATCGTTGGTAAGTGCTTAAGGGGTTAAGGCTAGATTAATCTTAAATTAATTAAGTATTTAAAAGAACTCAATAATTTGTATCTTTATAGGGTTAAATATAGTGCTATAGAACTTTCTATGGAGTTTAGAGATATAGACCTTATTATTAGCCTTATTAAACTTCTTTATTCCTTCCCACATTCCTTAAATATTGTATGCCTTTATTATCGCACGTATCTCTTCCTGATGGTCGTCTCCTATTAAATTATAGATGATTTTATTTGCTTTCCCTTATCTTCTTCTTCTGTTAGCTGAATTAACTTAATTTGGGTCCTCTATACTAGTAACAAAATCCTAGCCCTCTAATATAATTAGGGCTGCCTTACAGGTGCGCTCCTAGTCTGCAAAGTTGTCTCTATTAAAAATAATAATTTTACCGGCCTTGTGATCGTATGTAGGTGTCGTTAAGGTTAAGGTAGAGAAGGTCATTTTTGGGGTCGATTTTTGAGTTAGGAGAGGTATTGCTACCCAGGCTTATAACCTATTGGAATTACAAGGTTATAAGGTTACAGCGGAGGTGTCTTAAGGGTCTATTTAATGATAGAGATAACGTAGATAATAAATATTGATTGATTCGTGATGCAGTAGATACGGTTAATGTCTATCTAGATTGATATGCAGAGCTCGCTCTCGCGACGTGTCCAGAGCTTAGTTAGCATCTCTCGCTTAATTCTGACACACAGGGCCGCCGCTACGGACGGATATGGCAAGCTGGGGTTTTTTATCCTACTAAGGTGGCTTATAGGGTTTTTCCTCCCCCAACCCAACTGCAGGGTTTTCTTTATGTAAACTATAAGTTTTCCCCCTATAACGGAGTAGTCTGCGTAGGCCAGTAGGATCCGTATCAGACGTTAATTAAAGAGTTATTATTATTAATTAATTAACTTTAGAAAGTAATATAAAATATTAGTATTGAGTTATTTTAATATCCATAACGCGGATATTGTTAGAATACGTAAAGAATCTTAAAAATGTGGCTTAGACCATATTTTTTATTTTATATAGAGTGGATATAAAATTATTCTAAATATATGGTTTAAGCTTGCTAAGGTAAGCGAGCTTAGACCATAGAATTAATTAACGGATATCGCTAAGCTTTTTTATTAAAAAGTTAATTCTATAGTCTAAGGGACTTTCATAAGGATTTTTACTACCTTTTTTAAAAGTGTTGCGAAAATTAAATTAAGCGAGCCCCGCCCACACAGTATTGAATTTAGGTGATTGTCACGGGACACCTCCATAACACCTTATACACGTCCACCTGTTCCCACCTGTTTCCACCTATTTCCACCGACGCAGCAAGAAGAGACCAACCGCGAGACAATAATCTAATGGCAATCTGCCGGCAATCTACGGCAATCTAACGGCAGTCTGCCATATTCTGCTATATTCTGCCAAGTCTACCAAATCCTGCCAAGTTCTACTAGGACCGCTACTTAAATCCTATTCTGCTCTATATATGTATTAACTAAGCAATCAAACTAATAATATATACCTGTATAATTACAGCACCTGTCGTACCGAACGCGTGCTTACGCGTACGGTACACCAACTACGCGTTTACGCGTTCGGTGCACTAACCACCCGCTTACGCGTCTAGTGCACCCCTAAAGCACTGACTAATCAGGGGGAGGTCGCATCAGTATATAGACCACGTAGTCTGCTTCAATACAAGAGACAGTCACCATCCAAACAAGTATACGATACTACATGTATTTCGTGCCCGTGGATACAACTCACTCGTGCTATTAAGTTAGTACGAACACTGATTAGTAAGCGCGCACAGATTAGCAATTACTCAACACCTCCTACCAAGCGATATACAACAGCGACCACCCATTTAGACTCCTAGTACGACCTGCTAGAAGGTTAGAAGTCGGGGATTACGGACCTATTACCAACTCTGTATACTTATTCAAGTCTTAGTACGGTTTACCGGAAGTTTATAGACGCAAATACAGACCTTTATGGAACCCCCTACCCTCCTGCAAACCACTACGGACCTGTTAATTACCTCTACGGACCGTTATAAGACCTTACGGAAACCCCCTACCCTTCTACAAACCGTTACGGACATTAACTGCCTTTATGGACCACTACAAGACCTCTTCCACCCACTACATACTACACTACACTATACAGTATGGCAGACCTAAGGAAGCAAGTCGATAAAGGCTAGAAAAAGTAGAGGTAGGGAGCCGACCTCACATCTATACCTAACGTCAACAACTACATCAAATTCAAAGTTCTTGAATACGAATATTTTAAGCTCATAAACATCAACCTATGGGAGCAATACTAGGAAGACTTTGCGGACTTTACAGAAGCTATCTTTAAAGCATACAACCCTACTACTATCCGTAACCTACGGACCCTCTTATATAACCAAGGTATATGGGTTAAAAGGAATAAATGAGTTACTATTGTATAGTCCTTATATAACATAATACACAAGAAGGACTAAACGGAATAGACAAAGAGGAAATCCTAGACTAGTTCCAAGAAACTAAGAAACTCTTTACTTCTTCTAAACTTAATATAATCGCTAGCCTTATACCTGACCTACTTAACCAAACTCGTCCTATAAACCCAAGCAGTTTCGGAATTAATCTTACGGGCCAAAGTACACCTAGTACCCAAGTTACGGACCGCAATACCCACGTAACCCAAATTACGGACCGCAATACCCCCGTAAACTAAAATACGGACCAAATTACCCCTATTGTCCAAGTTATAGATCCGCAAGCCATATATCCGCAAGCCATAGATCCGTAAGTTATAGATCCGCAACCCACCTAAGTAAAGACCTATGGCAAGGAGCTAGCTAACCTGGCTAAGCTCTATACCAACGAATCCAAGTACAGCGGTGAAAATAACAACTTTAACTTTAAACTGACCATCTTTACGGACCTCTGCTAGAAGGCTAATATTCCCAAATAGGAATTTAGCCAAGCCTACTCTACCATGCTGCGTGGCCTAGCCCTTAACCACTACTACACCAACCTTAAAAGCAACCCCCTTGGTGTTCCCTTTAATAAGCTATACAAAGCTACACGCAACTACTTTGAAGGATTAGAATATAAGCGTAATATTCTTACCTAATGGAATACAACTAAGCTACGGACCGTAATTAACAAGAACACTAAAAAATTGACTATAGAGTACCTACAAATTCTTATTAAAGACCTCCGGCACCTATAGCACGGCCTTAACGCCAAGCTTTAAATAGACGACTTCCTGCATAACAAACTTATTACGGCTTGCCAGGAAGTAGAGCCCTATAAGTACACCTATTATAAGCCTGCAGACACCTTAGCTGGCCTTATTAATGACCTACGCTCCTCTATTATAATATACAAAGTCTCAAACCCACTAGGCAGCACTCAAGCCTTTATTACGGATATTTAATATCTGCAAACAGACTTAGACGTCTACTTTACGGACCGCCGCTACTGCCAGTAGCACCTGTACCGACCAAGTCTTACCCGTAACCCCCGCAGCAACCCCCATATAAAAACATACCCCCGTAGACAAACCAGCCAGAAGTGCTTCGTGTGCGGTAAGGAAGGATGTTAGTCTATAAGGCATACCTAGGAAGAACGTAACAAGTCTAGAAAGAGACTTAATAGCCATATTAACCAGTTCATTTTGGAATATAAAGGAGAGGAAGTAGAAGAGCCCCCTAATAAGTTAATAGAAGCCCTTATAATTAACTTTAACTTAGACGCTTAGGAACAAGAGACCTTAAAGACATTCCTAACCACTTTTAGACCTTTTACGGACAGCTAAGCCTTTAATATTACGACCGTATTAGCCAACTGCTCCTTTACACACTTAATTACACCTAAAAACTGGCCCGCAAGCACACCTATTAGACCTATTATGGATGTTACGGACCGCGAACAGGACCCATTTGCATATATTACCACAGAACGCTATACCCCCAAGGAATTCTACGGTGTTATAATTAACACAGGTGCCTCTAAGAAGTCTACTATAGGCTACGGACAATACCTTGCATACAAGACCACCATAGATAATAATATAGACATCAATATTACACACACTGGGGCCATAAACGTCCAATTTGGCATTGGCTTAACCGCATTAATTAAATTAGTTAAAGTTAAGACCCCAATTAGCCCAGTTAACTTCTATATAGTAAAAGCGGATACCCCTTTCCTACTCTACCTTACGGACATGGACAAGTTATAGGTCTACTATAATAACGTTACAGATACCTTAATTGGCCCCGCAACTGCCCTAGGAAGCAAGCATGTTACCCTGCCAATTGTATGACGATTTGGACACCCATTCCTTATATAGGGAGAGACCCTACGGACCTACATTTAGGAATCTTTTAACCATAACCCGTGCTACCTTACCAGTACCAAAATCTACCGCCTGCACCGCCGTTTCGGCCACCCGTTAGCCGAAAAGCTATATAGAGTCCTTAAACGCTCTAGACACAACAACGTTAATAGGAAGGCAATTAACCACCTAACTAAATACTGCTCCTTTTACCAGAAATACAGACGTTCCCCAGGCCGATTCAAGTTCACCCTTTATAAGGACCTTAACTTTAACCACTTAGTGTATATAGACATTATATACATTAACGGCAGCCTAGTATTATATATAATTAACAAGGCAACCCGCTATTAAGCCGCCTGTTAGTTGCAAAATATATCCATAAAATATACTTAGGACATTTTACGGACCTGCTAGATTAACACATACGTTGGACCCCCTAAGTATATCACCCACGACGCTAGTAGGAACTTTATCAGCAAAGAATTCCAACAGTATACTACGGCTATGGCTATTTCAACAAAAGCTGTTCTAGTTAAGGCGCACTAGTCCATTAGGCTTATTAAGTAAGCTTACCTAGCTCTACAGAGAGCTTATTAGATTATTACGGATAAGTGTAAGGATATCTAAAAGGAACTAGCTTTATAAATAGCCGTAAAAGCCGTTAATAACACCGCTAGCCCTAATGGACTAGTACCTACCCTCTTAGTTTACGGAGCCTACCCAAGAATAAGCAACCTAGGCCCCCCTGCCCCATCTATTACGGAATAAGCAGCTATAATACAGAAGGCAATAGCTAAAATAGCCAAATTACAGGCTAAACAAACTATCAATAACGCCCTATACCACCATAACGGACCTAATACGACCTTAATATACAACCTCCTACTTAACTCTAAAGTCCTCGTATAGCATAAAAGCGGCAGCTAGAATGGACCTTATTGTCTACTAGCTATAGAAAACAAGACGTGCTGCGTACAGCTCCCTAGTAGGCCAACCAGCTTTAGAAGCACGTCCGTAAAACCCTACTTTTAGCCCGAAAACACCTATAATATCAAGCCAGACGAACTAGAAGCAACTGCCAAACCAAACAAACAAGAAGTAACTGCCGAATTAGACAAACTAGAAGCACCCTTACCTACCCTAGAAGTCCCCCAGAAACCCACTAAACCTACTAAACCTACTATAAAGCGGGGTTAAGGACGCCCCTAAAAATACCCCATAACCAAGAACCCCGTGACAGAGAATTACCTAACCTCCGTAGGAATAACCGCAAGGCAATCTCCGCCTGCGGATATATTAGTTCTAGTACAGGAAACCCCGTTTACGGACTTACAACATAAAGAGATTAACAGACTACTTAAGAAGGGTGTCTTTGCGGTTATAACGGAGAGAGACGTTCTGTAAGGCGTCCATATATTTAACTTACGCTTTATTAACAAGATTAAGCACCCTAGTACTAACAAAGCCTTTAAGAAATCAAGGCTTGTTATATAAGCTTATAATAACCAGGGAAAGGACCTAGTTCTTATACAATTGCCTATAATTCAACGGGTCAGTTAACGGATTATACTCGCACTTATGCCTGGACTACAGCAAACTAAATCTATAGCCCTTTACTTACAGGACATCTTATAAGCCTATATACAGTCTAATACCTACCTAAGTAGGGACATCTTTATATGGCCACCCCTTAAGCTTAACCTACAACCAGGAATAATTTTATGGGTTATAAAACCTCTTTACGGAGTACCAGAAGCTGGAAACCATTGGTTTAAGATATACCACCAGTATCACATTAGTAAGCTTAAAATGGAACAGTTAACCTATAACCCCTACCTCCTATACAGCCCATTAAACGGCCTTGGTATTGTTGGACTCCAAATAGACAATACCCTCTTCTTAGCAGACCGGATATTTGCGGATACTAAAGAGACTAAACTATAAGAAGCTAAGTTCCTGGCAAAGCTATAAGAGCAGTTAACTAAGCAGACTCCAATTAAGTTTAATAGAGGCTTAATTATATAAAAGGGCAACTTAATCTAGCTAACCTAGGAACGCCAAGCTTAAAACCTAAAGCTCATTATAGCAAAGCCTACGGACTTTACCAGTTCCCGCGGAGAGACCCATAAAACCGTAAATACAAAGGACTAATACGCTGCATAGCGTGCAAGAGGCGCCTATATTGCTACAGTCTGCCAACCCGAATCTGCCTACAACTTATCCTTTGCGGCCCAGGCAGTAGATCCGCAAGAAGAAAATATCAAGCAGCTTAATAAGCACATTTAGTGGCAAATTAACAATACAGTAAGGGGACTTACTTTTATACCACTAGACCTAAGTTCCCTTAGCTTACTAGCATTTACGGACACCTCCTTTACCAATAATAGGGACCTATTATCGCAAATCGGCTTTATAATCGTACTTACGGACCGTAATTAGGACACAAACATCCTATACTAGTCCTTAATTAAATGCAAACAGGTAACCCGTAGTGTACTAGCTTCTGAACTATATATACTAGCTTATAGCTTTAATATAGCAGCCGCAATCAAATCAACAATCCAGAAGATTCTATAACTGGAGCAGTTACCCCTAGTTTTATACACTAATTTAAAGTCCCTCTACAACTGCCTAGTTAAACTAGGTACGACACAAGAGAAGAGGCTTATGGTCAACCTAATATGCTTACGTTAGGCCTACAAATGATGTAAAATTACGGAGGTTAAATAGATCAGCAATAGAGACAACCCAGCGGACGCTATAACTAAGGCAAAGCCGTGTCAAACTCTAAAAACCCTAATTAACACAAATAAGCTCAATCTAGAGGTTACAGAATAGGTGGAACGTAACTAACGGAGCACTTATAGTTCATTTGCGGCCCGTCGGAAGGCTATACGGTTCCTTTACGGCCCGTTAGAAGGCCGTACAGTTTACTTTACGGACCTTAAGCAGGACTTACGGCCAGCTCAAAGTACCGTCTGGAAGGCAGCCTAGAAGGCACCTTGGGAGGGATTTCCTATATATTTCTTTTATGTTTTACGGTTCTATTAAAACAATTATGGAGGCTATACACAGGTGGTTTTATTTTTCAAGTACCGCTAGTGTATAATTACAGCACCTATCGTACCGAACGCGTGCTTACGCGTACGGTACACCAACTACACGTTTACGCGTTCGGTGCACCAACCACCCGCTTACGCGTCTAGTGCACCCCTAAAGCACTAACTAATTAGGGGGAGGTCGCATCAGTATATAGACCACGTAGTCTGCTTTAATATAAGAGACAGTCACCATCCAAACAAGCATACGATACTACATGTATTTCGTGCCCGTGGATACAACTCACTCGTGCTATTAAGTTAGTACGAACAATACCCTTTCTTCCTGTTTCCTTACCTTCTCTCCTTACGCAACGTCTTAACTTTATTACGCAGTTTATATATATAGCTTAATAATATCTACTTTGCTATATATTACCATCGCTTATGCTTACTCTGTAATACTATATTACGTTAACCTTATATACCACCCCCCAAAATGCAGAATGACCCTAAAGCCCCTATAATAGCCGCTAGCATTATATCCGCACTCTAAAAACAATTAGCAGAGATATAGAAGTTCTTTATAAACGCCCTTGCATAGAACTAAGCCACTTTAACTTAATAATAAGCCAAACAAGAGGTATAATACCTGTAAATAATTAAGGACCTTTAAGAAGAAGTCTGCACCCTTAAGATGCCCATACTAGGGCCCTAAGACTAAACGCCTTCTCTAGAGACAAACATACGGGATAAGAGTCCCAAACCTATAGTAACTATTTATTCCAAACTAACTACCATATCGCAATAATCCAAATGACTACTAGACCCTCTAATATTCACTAGTAAACAATAAGAACTCTAATTATTCTTAAGCTAGCTTAAAAATAAGCTAACTAGTAATGCTAACCGCTACTTAACTAAAGCTAACTGACTCTGCTACGCCCTAAGTTAACTAGGAGGAGATATAGCTAACCTTATTAAACCCCTTTAACCGAACTTAGTATAAAGTCTAGTTGTACTACTTAAAGCTATATATAGTAACCTAAACCGTTAAGCTACCGCTTAGAGGAAGATAAACTATATAACTTAAAAAACGAAAAGTTTCCCAGTATACTTCTCTAAATTTAACCGTTATGTAAAGGAAATAGGTTGGAATGACTTTATACTAGTTAACAGCCTTATTAAGTCCCTAAGCCCTAAACTAAAAACCTCCCTAATAGGTGTAAACCTACTAGGAGCTCTTAACACCTACGCAAACGTCATTAATAAATGGTATAATAATATACTACGCCTAACACTGAAGTCCACTCCTTAATATAATATAACAGCCCTATAAATATCTACTAAGTTATTGTCTTAGCCTAAGCACCCTAACGCCATAGATATTAATATAGGGACCTTAGGATACGCTCTACTAGGGTCCCCTAAATAAAAATAACGCATTAAGCTAGGCCTTTACTTTAAGTGCGGAAGCAAGGAATATATCTTAAGATACTGCTCCGTCCCTATACCCTAACACGACTTATAAACAGCTAATACTAATAACCGTTTACTACATTGATCCTCTAGTTACCGTCCCTAATCTTTACCTGGCTCCAGCCCCGCGTCTAGTAAGCACCACTTATAAAGACGAAGTTATAACTAACGTTCTATAGGAACACCTCCCTGCTTGCTACTAAAAGGTATATCCTGGAGTTAAGTCGCTCTCTAGGACAGCTATGTTATAGGATCTCGTTAAATGCATTAGATGTTGCAAAACCTAACTCTTGGGATTGTAGTATAACTATTAACTGCCGTCTTTAGCAGAAAGGTTAATAGGCTAATACTTAAGTCCTAATTAATACAGGAGCTAGTAGTATAGGATTTATTAATAAGATCTTTATATAAGATAATAGGTTTACCCTAATGCCCCTTAACTAGCATATTAACGTATTTGGATTTAATGGCAAACGCACTGTCTTAGGCCGTATTACTTATATAGCGGCCCTAAGACTCTAATACCTAAACTACAAAGAATTAATTAAGCTCTTTATAACTACCCTAGGTTACTTAGTAATCCTTAGATAACCCTAGATAAAGCTATATAAGGTACCTATTAATTAAAATAACCTTAAACTTCTATTTACCGCCTCCTATTATAAGCAGAAGTGTCTTATAACTTACTACTTAGACTTTAAACCGAAATCTAAAAAATCTACCAGGATCTACTAGTTGAAAATTTCTACTAATATCTACCCTATACCTAAAAAGTCTACCCAATTCTATCTACCTAAGAATTCCACCAAATTCCACCTACCTAAGAATTTCACTGAATTCCACTAAATTCCACTAATATAAGATTTCCGCTAACGTCTACTAAGAACCCAAAAGTTATACTAAACTATATAAACCGACCCTAACTACCCCACCGCCCTAAACTAAGTAAAAGCTTAAGCTTAATATACAAAAGTACCAGAAGAACTGGTATTCTGCTATAAAAAGGATACTTAAAGAACCTAAACCTAAATCTAATACTAACTCCGCATCTAATACTAAACCCAATACTAAACCCAAAACTATATAAGAAACTAAAGATAATCTAAGCCTGCTTAACACCTTAGATATTTATATAATTAGAGCTACCCTATTAGTATAACTTGCTAGGAAACCTAAACACACGATCTTTGCCGTTATAATAGCTGATATTAAAAAGGCCCTAGCACTAAAGAAGCATACTAACCCTGCTACAAAAGTACTAGTACGCCACTATAAGTACCCGGAGATATTCTTATAAAAGGAAGCTAATAAGTTAGCAGAACACTAACCATATAACCATAAGATTGGACTTAAAGAAGGAAAACAGCCAGGATTTGGACCCCTATACAGAATATCCCAGAACAAACTTAAAGTACTATAAAAGTACTTAGACGAGCACCTAAGTAAAGGATTTATTAGAGCAAGCTCTTCGTCTATAGCTGCACCTATAATCTTTACTAAGAAACCTAGCAGCGGTCTGCGCTTCTGTGTAGACTACTAAGCTCTTAACGCTATTACTATTAAGAATCGGTACCCGCTCCTATTAATTTAAGAGACACTAAACCAATTAAGTAAGGCTCGCTACTATACAAAACTTAACCTTATCCATGCATTTAACCGCCTCTATATCGCAAAGGGAGATAAATGGCTTACCGCATTCCGTATTAGATATGGACTATTTAAATACTTAGTAACGCCGTTTGGCCTTATAAACACCCCAAGTTTATTCTAACACTTTATAAATAATACCCTATAACCTTACCTGGATGTTTTCTGTACTGCTTATATTAACAATATTTTAGTATACAGTAATAACCTAGCTAAATATAAGAAACACGTTAACCTTATCCTAGAAGCCTTATGTGGAGCTAGCCTATAATTAGATATAGATAAATACGAGTTTTATAAAACGGAAGTTCTGTACCTTAGACTTATTATTTCTATAGACAACATATAAATAGACCTAAAGAAGATTAAAGCAATTATAAACTAGCAAGAACCCAAGAATGTTAAGGACATAAGAGCCTTTATAGGATTTGCTAACTTCTACTAACGGTTTATTAATAACTTCTCCACCCTAGTTTTACCCCTTATAGCTCTAACCTAAAAGGACAAAGCCTTTATCTTTAATAAGGAATGTAAGAAGGCCTTTGCCTACCTAAAAGTTATATTTACTACCGTACCTGTACTCTAATACTTTAACCTAAACTAAAAGAGTGTTATAGAGGCTAACTTATCTAACTATGTTACTAGAGGCATTTGGTCCTAGTATAACAAGGAAGGAATACTGCACCCTATAGTATACTTCTTAAAATAACTAAGTCCAGCCGAATATAACTAAAAGATCTATAATAAGGAATTATTAGCCATTATTAAATATTTTAAACAATGGTGACCTAAACTAGAAGGAGCCGGATTTCTAATTAAGGTCCTTAGCGACTATAAGAATCTACAGTACTTTACAACTATAAAACAGTTAAGTTATTGTTAGGCCCACTAGTTAGAATATCTGTCTCATTTCTAATTCTTAATTATATACCGCCTAGGCGTTTAAAATTAGAAACCTAATACCCTAACCTAACGTTTATAAGATATACCAGCATAAGAAGAAGCGTGTGCCTACCGTAATCAAATCCTACTTTGCCCTAAGCTATTTAACCCTCCTGTTAAAAACGTTATAATACACGTCCTTAAAATAACTAATTAATTAATTAAGCAGATAATAGTTAACAAATACCCAAATAATGAGTTTATCTAAGAAACGCTTAAGCTAATCTAAGATAGCGTTAGATGCTCTAAAAGGATTTCTCTAAGTAAATGCGAAGCCCACAGAGACTGTTTATACTATTAGAACCGCCTAGTAGTACCTAACTATAACAAACTTAAGCTCAAGCTCCTTAAATATATACACGATCTACTAGTAGCCGGTTACCTAGGCTAAGGAAAAACCCTAGAACTGCTCTAACAAGAATACCATTGGCCAAATATGCATAATATAATATGAAGATACGTCTCTAGCTGCTATACCTACCGACGAGCTAAAGCTTCGCACGAGACGTACAACGGCTTTTTAAAGCCACTGCCTGTTCCAGATCGAAGATGAAAGGATATCTTAATTAACTTTATTATTGATCTCCCCGTAAGCAAAGGCTGTATAAACATTATAGTAGTTATAGACCGACTATCCAAGATGAGATACTTAATTGCCTGCCCTAATATATTAATACCTGCCATTGCCTAACTATTCCTAGATTATATATGGAAACTCCATAGGCTCCTTAAAACAATTGTCTCTAATAGAGGCCGCTAGTTTATCTTAGTGTTTTAGAAAGAACTAACTACCTAACTCCGTATTAAAGCACTATTGTTTATAGCTTACTACCCAAAAATAGATGGTTAAACGGAATATGCAAATGCTATAATAGAATAGTATATTTGGATATACATGTTGTATTTATAGGACGACTAGATAGACTAGCTTGTATTTACCAAGTTTACTACAAATAACACTGTCTTAGAAACCATAAAGGTCTCCCTATTCTTGGCTAATTATGGCCAGTACCCGCGAATAGGTTTTAAACCCTTTAGTAATATTTCTTACCTAGCTTATTAGGCTTTACAAGTTATAGAAGCAAATAAATTTATAAAGAAGATAGAAGAGCTATAAGAGTTCCTTACTAATAAAATAATATAGGCCCAGTCTGTCTATAAAGCTATAGCAAATAAGAACTAAACCCTAGTACCAGCTTACTAAATTAGTGACTTTATCCGGCTAGACGCAAGAAATCTAAACACAAAACAACCTACTAAGAAACTTAATTAGAAGAACGCCGGCCCTTATAAGGTTAAAAAAAGCTGTCTCTCCTTATGCCTACTAACTAAAGCTCCCTAATACGGTTAAAATCCACCCCATATTCTATACGTCAGTCCTTTACCCTGCCGCCCCTGTATTAGACGCCCTACCTAGACAAATCTAAGACCCTCCCCCACCAGTTAAAGTAGATAGTAAGGATAAGTACCTTATTAAAAGAGTTAATAACATTAAGTACGACAAACAGAAACGCAAATATATATACCTTATAAAATAGAGAGGCTTTACTAAGCCCTTATGGGAACCCGTTAACTCTATAGGACTTATACAAGCCGCAGAAGACTTTTATAAACTCCACCTAGAACTACTACAGCCCCATTTCACAGAAACTCGAGTTTAAAGGGGGGGTACTGTTATGGGACACCTCCATAACACCTTGTATACGTCTACCTATTCCCACCTGTTTCCACCTGTTTCCACTAACGCAGCAAGAAGAGACCGACCGCGAAATAACAATCTAATGGCAATCTGCTGGCAATCTACGGCAATCTAACAGCAGTCTGCCATATTCTGCTATATTCTGCCAAGTCTACTAAATCCTGCCAAGTTCTGCTAGGACCGCTACTCGAATCCTATTCTGCTCTGTGTATATATCGACTAAGCAACCAAACTAACGATATATACCCAGTGCTGCCAACAATTAAATATCCTGATTGATTGGCGGGATATTTAATTGATTAACGCACGGGCCGTATTTGATTGAAGCTAGCCTAATTAACGGCTGATTTGATTGAACTTCTAATTAATTATTTGGCCAAGAGGTTGTCCTAGCAACATATCGCAATACAGTAACAAAAAGAACATAAGGTAAGATATTGAGCTTATTAATTGCAGGAATTTACAGGAATTCGCTTTAATCTATAAGATCTGCCTTTAGCTAGTGCCTTTAATACTTACTAGCCTCTATAACCTCTGCTCCTAAGCAATTTTGCTTATCTATAATAAGCCTTTTAGCCGCTAAGAATACGCGTTCTACCTCACTACTTATTGCTGGTATTAAGAATATATCAAATGCCATATATGCAAGGATAGGAAAGTCAGTTTAATGCTCCTTCCACCATATAAGCAGGTCCTTAATTAATAGAAGCCGACAATTAAAAGACCTTAGATAGGTATTAAGCTCCAGACTATCCATATCCTTCTTCTTCTACTTATAATACTTCCGTAATAGGTAATTAACTAAGAATTCGTCATATGCAAGGTAGGAAGATTTTACGTTATTTGGCTAATTCTTAAAGTTAAAGGTGGAATTAATATTAGGAACCTTTTCACAATAACTTAGGAAAAGGTCTTTAAATACCTTCCTTACGGTCTTAACCCAACTTGGATGCTGTGCCCACTTATCCTTAAAGTACTTAAATCGCCGTACAGGGTGAAGGACAATAGCTATAATATAAAGAGGTGAGAAATCTGTTAGCTTAAAGTACTTCTTAAGCTTTAGCCAGGCCGTGTTAATACCAGTATTATAGTACTTAGTTCGTTCAAAATCGGCATTAGACTCATTAATCTCCTTCTACGCCTTCTTAAGAACATTATATATAAAGTTCATACTATGGAGAACTCTCTATATAGTGCTATATTGTCCCTCTTAACTAACTCCCTATACTTAACCTTCCTCTTGTTTACAAAGCTCTTAAAAGGGAACCAGTATTTTTTACCACCTAATTAGGTCCTCCTAATTGGCCTCTTATAGAAAGTCTTATCAAAGGTCATAGGCACACTACTAGTTTAGAAGTTTCCAGCGGGTTTGGTAGAGGGTAATAGCAGCACATAGTTTAATTGCTAGCATTTATTAGTACTAAGTAAAGGAGAAGAAGAAGGGGTTGCTAGGACTAATATAAATAAATATATACAGCTAACCACCAAGGCTCATTATGCAGTATACCTAAGTCATATGGGTTACTATAAGCGCTACTATAGAAATATGCGGCACAAGTTGCTAGCTGGCAACTTATAGTAACTTACCACAGCTATAAAGAGCCTAGAAATAGCGCGCAGTATAATACCCCTAGTAGTAACTAAGAATGGCAATATGCAGCATATTGCGGCGATATGGCGGCAATATAGCAGGTAATACGCTCTAGCATCGTCATATAAATAAAAAGAAATAGAACATACTACAAGAAATTATAGCCTTAGTTAAATTCCACCAAATTCCTCCATCTGTAAGAAGCTGGTAATATTAGAAGTCTTCCTCTTAGTACTCTCTAAATGTTGTTATCCTTGTCAAATTATGGTTAATATAGATATAGATATTATGGAGCTTGCCAATTAGGCCTATACTATTCCAAATTTTAAATGCTTCATCATACGAAGTACCAGCTAGCTTCCGTTCAAGCTTACTAATACCCTTACCAAATAGTAAGGCCTTAATAACTAGGTTAATAATATAACCGACATATTATAGGCGCAAATAGCCAACGTTAATATTAAACCGAGTTGCTAACTCCTTTAGCATAGTATTATTGTCTGTAGCATTATCCATTATAAACGCTCTAAGATTCTGGCCAATCTTATAGTTATTAATAACATTAGCTATAATTTCTGCAATTAATTAGCCAGATTTTGCTCTATTCACTTTTTAGAAACCTAGAAGACAGCACTTAAGCTTATACTCCTCACTAATAAAGTAAGCGCATATCGCCATATACTCATCACGATTTAGAGAGCGCCAGCCATTAAGTAAGAGGTTAATTTTACTTTTTATATATAAAATCTTGTCCTTAATCTGTGTCTTCCTTAACTAAAATATATCTATCACCTATGCTTTAATCTTAGGTTAGCTAGAAATAAGGAGCTGTTAAAATTATATATTTTAAATAGTCGCAAAGCTAAGGTCGTAGGCAATAATTATGTTAATAAGGTTCTTTTTATATTTAAGATTATTAAATGGCGGTGGAAGAAGACTATGTTATGTAAAGCCTGCGTAAGTAGAACTTTGTCCTTATAATAAGATAGAGTTAGAATCCCTACCGGCTCCAGTTATTCCATAGGTCTTTTTTAAATAAGATATAATTAATAAGGTAGAGACTGCATTAAAGAGCTAGGTACTGTAAGCCTTTTTTTAATAGTAGTGCTTACAGAGCTAGAGCTTCTTGTAGTCCTTTACTTGTAGATTAGCTCCATACTAATAAACCTAGGAAACCTTTGCCTTTGTATTTAGTACCCGTTTATTATATAAGCAATACTATACATCCTGAAGAAGCTAGCCGCGGTATTTAAGAGTATTAAATTGAATATTAAAAGCGTAGGTATGCGAGGTCTGAGTAGGCTAAGATGCTTCCAAGGTAGTCTTAAGTAAATCAGAATCAGATAATTAAGAAATTTTATTAATATCCAAACCCATATTATCCTTAGAAGGTAATAAAGTCATTATATAAGATGATAGTGGGTAATCTGAAAATTTAAAGAAACTGGATAAACTATTAACTAAGGCCATTAATTAATTATCAAGCCCGCGAAGCCCTACTGCACGCGTCCACGTCGCCATGGGTGGAAACATTATCTGGAATCCTATTCCTATTAATAGCCAAGTGCAGAGGCGATGGTAGAGAGCTGTCGCAGCGCGTGCAGCGCTGTCGTTCAACTCTGTGGTAATGGGCCCGCGACGCGTACAAAGCATCGCCCTTAACAACACTAGGAGCCTTACTGCCTCCGCTTAGAGCTCTTGTTCTACCATCTAGGGAGGCCTAGCAAGGGAAACTGGGATATGAAAACCGCCCGATATACGACTACCTAGCTCGCAGCTAGGCCTGAAACTGGCCTTATCCAGCTAGTCAACGTAGACGCGTCCTAGGCGTATAATAGGACACCCTTAGGCTTACACTAGCTCTAAAATCGCGAAGTATGCGTGATAAGGGCGTAGGGATCCTCCTTTTATAAGAACTTGTTAAGGTTAACGCGTTACAGATACTTTGTACAAAACTTATTAAGGCCCTAAGGCTACCGCGAAGAACTTATTAAGGCCCTACCTAAAGAACTCGTTAAGGCCCCTCTATAAGGGCCTATCTAGTATCCGGTACACTTAGGTAACTCAGAAGAGGGTCTTAATAGGCGTGGTGCGCGCGACCTAGTACAGCGACAGCGACGTGACGGCGACGTGACGGCGACCAGACGGCTTAACGAGGTGGAAACACGGGCAAAGCTCTAGGCAGCGGAAACATAGGCCAGCTTTAACGGCCCCATAGCGTTTAACTTACAGTTAACTTACAGTTAACCCACAGTTAACTTATAGGCGACTTACAGGAGGGTCTTAATAGGCGTGGTGCACGCAACCTAATGCGCATATGTATAAGGCGACTTATAGGAGGGTCTTAATAGGCGTGGTGCTTGCAACCTAATACATATATATGGGGGAGGCTATAGGGGAAACATAGGCCAGTTGGACAAGGACTTAACAGTTAGAGACACAGGCTAGCTTATAAAAGGGGGGGATATAAGCTTAGTTAGTAGGAGAGGGGAGAGTAGGTTATCTAGTATAGGACCTAGTATCTCTACGGCCCCTCTTCTGCAAGACACAGTTGGCCTATTATAAGGAGACTCTTATAGGTAACGCGAAACGGGAACTGGCAGTAGTATAGGGTGTTGCGCCCCTATATTACTACTAGCCTCCCACAGGGCGTAGTGCGTAATAGCTATTGCTGGCTTTAAGGACCTTACCCCTTAGCTGGGCCCTAACCCTTAGTGTACCTAGTAGGTAGGCAGGATTACGTCCTAGCTAAAGAGACTACTATATAGCTTAAGAGAACGGATGCGCGTGTTAGTATACTAATAGACGGAACCGTTCGCCTCTAGGGCGGTACGCCGGTAAGGTATACTTAAGGAGCAAACAGGAGTTACTTAGGTAGGGGAGGCTTTTAGTCTAGGCCTTAACTATAAAAGGTACCCAAGGCTTCCATATTACAGGATGCAGCCACGACGCCCTTGTAGGATTACGCCAGTAGGTATATAAGAAGGGAGTTGCGACCCCTAGAAGCGGCAGCTTATGCCTATACCGGCGGAAATAATGAAGAAAGGCGTAAAACTAGAGGCTATGGAAGGCTCCCAAGCTGTATAAAAGCATACCAACTCTAGGAGGAGATTCTTATATAGACCGCTAGGGGGCGGTCTAGTACTTGGGTTAACCCCATTATAAGATATCCAAAAGAATGGTAAAACCCCCCGTTAATTAGTAGTGGCAGCCAACTGCTTATAGAAAGCCCCCTAGGCCTTTGGGCCTAGGTAACTGGGACTAAATACTAGAAAACTGGGGTAGAGGCCTGGATAAGTAGGCATGTCGAACTCTACTATATAACTACCTACCTAAGGTGCGAATGTGGCTGGCTAAGATAGACACCAAAACACGTAATACTGTTATGCCCTTTACGCACTAGCCGAGAAGCAATACTCTCAGTAGCTGGCACAGAAAACTATAATACACTGCTCTTAATATAGAAAGGCCTCAAGGCGGCTACCCGGTGGCTCATTGGCCAAAATGTGCTAGACCAGTTTCGGGTTGCAAAGGAAATAGCAATAGAAGGCAAAGGGGTAAGTAACAGGCGCCCCCTAATAACTCTACAGGAGTAGAGTACAGTGTGTAATACTAGCGCGTCCGTAGGTTTATTACGGCAGCAGTGGTTCCCAAGGAGGTTAAAAAGTAAGGTAGTAGAGCACTACTAGTGACTCGCAGGCGACTTGTAAGCGAGCCTTAAAAGGCGGGGAGACGGATTACGGGGTTTTCTCAAATAGAGTTTTCTCCCCATATGTATATAAGGAGTAGTCCGCGTGGGCCCAACAGGGATCCAAATCGGACGTTAAGTAATGAATAATATAATTAATTATCAATTATTTAACCTCGGTTTAATTATTTAATTGGCTTAATTGATATCTAATCTTGTATTTAATTGATTGGACTGACGCTTGGATTGATTAAACTTCTAATTAAATCTGTTGATTGTTGGCAGCACTGTATATACCCTTTCTTCCCATTTCCTTACCTTCTCTCCTTACGTAACGTCTTGACTTTATTACGCAGTTTATATACATAGCTTAATAATATCTACTTTGCTATATATTACCATCGCTTATACTCGCTTCGTGACAGTAATCTTACTATATAAATCGAATGCCTACTACGCATACTATGCCTAAAACGCTTATATCTGCCTTCTATGCCTACAAGACTTCCTAAATGGTAGCTCCATTAAATTCTAGTAGCTTTTCTATTTAATTAGATGGTTAAATATATCGCGGCAGCTATAAAGTTATACCTCTTAACTATATACTGTATCTAGCTTAATTTAGACCTTTATAGGGAGCTATATCCCTCCTTAAATCTTAAGATTAGGCGACTAAGCAATATACTAAAGGAATATAAGCTTACCTCAGTAGACTTATACTAAGAAATCGATTGCGCTGGCGCGCTAAACTCCTTCGGATATTTGATCGATTTCTTAGTCTGAGGCCCTTTGGCGAGATTTGTACAGAAGCACAAGCTTTTTTGGTAAGGAAAACTCACAAGCCCCAACAAAATTGATCAACATCCCCACAATATATTTTAACGTAAAAGTTATATCAAATTACTTAGGAGATTGAGCTCTATAGATTATGAGATTTTAGGCTTTTTATGCCTTTATATGGACCTGTATATGGGGGTGCTTATAAGTGCTTGTGCTTTTAACAACAGGAATTTCAACTTTAACGAAATTAATGTCAGATTTAGGAGGGAATAATGCAATTCTAAGGCCTTTGATATATAAAATAGCCCCCTAAGATATATCTATAAACTTTTAAAGACCTTATTTTATTGCGTTGTGGAGGAAATCCCCTTATAAAATTGCAAAAACTAAGATTTTTGCTTGTGCTTTTAACAAAGCTCGCTAAACAGCCTTAGACGTGATTTTGGTGGATGTTAGTTAGCTTGCTGACGGGCCGAAGGAACATCCGCTCCAATCAAATTCACGTCTAAGCTCGCTGAGGTAAAATATAAGCAAGTTCGTAATGTATGACATTATAGTATTAGGTGTACTAACCGTATATATAGGCACTTCTTACCTACTTAGAAGATCGCCCTACTGACTACCTTAATAAGATGGCCTGGTTTCTATAGGACGATTATAATATTATAGTGTTAATATTATAAATATCGTGGGTTCTTAAACGTAATAAGTAGAGCAGGAAGGTTATATAGTAAAGAGCGTAGAAGTGCTTAGAAGATCTTTATACTGCTTAAAAGGGACGCTAATATATATAGGACGTTAATCGCCTTATATTATTAACGAGTTAGGCGCTAATAAAAGGACTAGTTATAGGAAGTTTGGTTATAGTTCTATAAACCTTCCTGTGATTAATATAGTATTAATTAAGCGTTTAGAGCATTGGAGTGTTATTCCTACGTATATAATTAACGGCTTCCTTCCTGGAACTCTTATATAGCAAGGCTTAATTACCTCCAAAATATTTAATGCTTAAATTAGGTCTTCTGTTCTACCATATTGTATACCTAGCTATATAATCTTAGTATTAGATAACGCCTTAATATATAAGAGTTAGGTAAGAAAGTAATTGCATATATATTATAACTAGAGGTAGAAAGACTCTGGAGCTCTTGCTGCACCCAGCCCAAAAAGACTAAAACCAACCAAAAGAACCCTGAAAAACATCCAGAGAATCCCCCTAAGATATATGCATCGTAGGGGAGGTACACGTTGAATGACGGTGGTTTATACTTGCGCGCGACCGCCAGAACCACGCCTAGCAATGGCCCTCCATAACAAAGATGGGCGAATACCACACTACAAAGCGGAAATACCTTTATTAAGAAGGCATCTGACAAAATATAAAGCCTATTAGATGCGTCTAGTATCTAGAATTATAGGGGAGTAACCGTTAGCTATAATAATCTAACGCAGCTAGCAGAATAGCTCCGCCAGTCTAGTAAACCTTAGGCGCCCCTCTAGCAAACCCTTAATTAAATCCTCTAACGGCTAAGTAAAATTAAAAATAAATAAAACCCCCCCTTACTGGCGAACTGCACCTAGGCCGCCATAGCTGTGCTTCTATAGCATAGGGAACTTAACCCCCTTAAGATAACAACTGGGTATATAATTATAATATAACCAAATATAGAAAAAGTAGAGGGACTTAGGGGATAATTAGAAACAGAGGTCCTTATAGAGATTTATAAAGAGGTCTACAACGCTGTTACAGTCTAATACCTTAGAAGTGGAGACATTAGAGTCACCCTAAAGGACTAATAGGCAAAGGAACGAGCTATAAGGGTAGAGGATAGACTAAGAGAGCGTATTAGCATAAAAGTACTCCGTAAGGACTACCTAGTCAAAGTCTTAGCGGTTTCTATAAGCCTTAGGGTAGAAAAGGGACGCTAGGCAGATAATATAGCAATTATATAGGAGATAGTAAGATAAACGGAACGCCTTATACTAGGACTTGAGATCACCTAAATCTAATGGCTTTAATAGGAAAATGTAAACTAAGTAAATAATAAGAATAATAAGAGGATATAAGGGTTGCTAGAGACTTGCTAGGGAGACGCCGGACAAATACATGGCTCCCTTATTGTTAGCATATATATACTAGGAATGTAAAAACTTCTTATCTAGAAAGGAATAATTATAAATGGCCTTATATACAACACAAGGCTCTATAATTATAGACTACACCTAGAATAATGCTACTGCTGTGTATAATAGGGACACACCTAATCCATATACGTAGCACAGGTGTGCCGCGGCTACTGTGTAGGCCCCTATGATATAAGACACTGCTTAAATTAAGACTAAATAAAATGCGTAAACTGCCACCGAAGTATATATAAGGCGTAGGAGAGAAAAGACTGCATTAAATATAGGAGATAGAAGGTAAGGGCTTAACAGCTGCGGGAATAACTGCACGCTAGGTTATATAAATAGAAATAACAGGCAATAAGCTAGGGGGGCGTAGGTGCCTTTCCAGCATTTCCTACCTTTAATACTAGGGGGCTAGGCTAGCTATCCTAAGCCTTAATAGGCCAGAAGCGACGCTGTGTAATATTACTAGACTATATAGGGATATAAGGGTTATAGGGGACATAAGGGAGAGAACGCCCTGTAGGAAGACCCTTATAGATAGCTATAGTAAGCTTAAGACCAGGACAATTAAGAATTAGACTTAACGCGGTAAATATAATATTTGCAGCTAACTTTTAAAGGGTATATAGCCAACTAGCAAGAATAGGGGAAGAACTGAAGACAATAACAGATTTAGATATAGAAGCGCTAGTAGGAATACAAGACATGGGAATAGAAAGCTCTATATAAAATGAGTAGTAACTAGGGTGTAGATATAAGAGATAAAAGTTCTAAATATTCTAGAGAAAGTGGAAATAGAAGAAGTAAGAAATAAAGGAGAGGCAAAGGACCCTTGCCGGGGATCTACTATTTATCCATTATATAGTACAACTGCGGTAATACAAACCACCGTCTTGTAAGGCCCTTACTAGATAGCCTAGACCTAGAGAAACACTATATCCTTGCTATATAAGAGCCGTATTATAATGCCTATATATAATTAACATACTGCCCCTAAGGATTCTAGCTCTTATACGAACTAAAAGCAGCTATACGCGTGTGCTTTATAATTAGTAAGGCTATCAGCCTATTCTTATAGTTATAGTAGGCAGTTAACCCAGATATTACAGTTATAACAATCCAGATATATAGGGGACCGGTATAGATTATTAATGTATATAACCCTAAGGTTAAAGGGGTCCCATAAATAGAGAATATTATATTAGTAATAAGCTTACTGGGAAGTAAAGGCACAGAGTCTATCCTATTAGGAGATATAAATCTCTACTACCTGCGGTAGGGGGGTATCTATGTTGCTGCTAAATAATAGGTAGAGTGCCTACTAAGAGCTATAGATACCTGGGGCCTTAAGCTGGCTACTCCCCTAGGAGCAATTATATGGTAATAAGGCACCGCTAGAAGTATAATTAACCTTACATTTATAGACGAAGGCCTATACTAGAGACTTAAAAGGTGTAACCCTAAAGAAGAATAGGCACTTGCTTTAGATCATATCCCTATCTAAATATAGCTAGATCTAGATATTAAGGCGCAACTAAATAGCAAAAGGTACGTAATAAGAAAGCTTAAGATAGACAGCTTCCTTAACATAGTTAAACAATAACTTTAAGACCTAGAAGAAATCCACCTGATATTAAATAAGTGAGGCTTATTAGCTACCCCTAAGGAAATTGACTGAAGGCTAGAAAGGATCTAGGTAGTAATTAAAAACGGGCTAGAAGAGCACTGCCTGGTCTTATAACTAGGCCCCTATGCGCAATATATATGGTCCGCATAATGCGCGGCTCTTATTGCCAGCCAATAATGAGTAAAAAGAAAATACATAAGCAGCCATAATCCTGAAGACAAGAGATAATATAAAGACATAAGAAACTAGCTAAAGAATACCCTAAAAAAAAGAAGTAAGGAATAGCTGGAGATAGTTTATAAATAAGTATACTACTAACCCGAGCCTCCCCCATAATAAAGGTCTTTAGAGGATGGCAAAATAGGCAAAGAGAAAGGTGGGACATCTAGTAGAAGACCTATACCTTCCGCCCCTATGAAGACCAGGTGAATTACTGGCTATAAGAGATAATAATAAGAAGGTAAAGATCCTTATAGAAAGATTTTTCCCTTAACCAGCTTTAGCAGACCTTAGTGATATTATGGGTAAAGCACCGGTGATCCGCCTAAGGGTTGACAGCGACATAACAACTGAAGAAATGGCTAGAACTATTAGCCGCCTTTTAAATAATATAGCACTAGAACCAGATAGGATCCCAAATAAAGCCCTAAAGACCTACGGACCACTAATAGCACCTTAGCTTGCGGATATAGCTAGAGCATGCTTTATAATAGGCTACTACCTAAGACTTGGAAGAGCTATAATAACGTTTATCCTACGCAAAGAAGGTAAAGCAGACTACTTACTTCTAGGGAGCTACCGCACTATTGCCTTAGAGAATACCCTTAGTAAGATCTTAGAAAGGGTAATAGCGGACCGCATAGCAGATATGGCTAAGGAACACGCCCTACTACCACAAAGCTAAATAGGGGCAAGAAAGAACCGCTTAATACTATTAGCACTTACGCTACTCGCTGCTACTATTAAATCTATATGGGCGATGTAAAGGGACTTTGTAGTATTAATGCTTAGCCTAGATATTAGTAGTGCCTATAACAACATACTCCATAAGCGTCTCCTATATATCCTTAGGGCAAAAGGCTTCCTAGAATAGATTATATAATTTGTCTAAGGGTTTATAGGTTAAAAAGAAATATTACTGGCCTTTAGCGGATACTAAAGCCCCCCTATTGTAGTTATAATAGGAATACTACAAGGATTATGTAACGGCTCGCACAAATGCCTCTGAACCAAAGCTTGTGGATTGCTATCTAATAAAGATACTAAGCTAAGGAGAAGAAAAGAAGGGGGTCGCAAGGACCATAGTAAACATATATAAAGGGGCAGCCGCCAAGGCGCTAGCGGTAAGCAAGCCAATCGTAGGTTGGCAGAATATGGCAGCAGTATGGCAGAATTTGGCAGGTAACGCGCTCTAGCACCGTCACATCACCCCCCCCTCCTAAAAAAGCCTACCCTTAGGCGTTGTCTAAGCTCCCTATTATTGTCCAAATTGTCATAATTATCTAACCCTTCTTCCTAACATTTAATCCAGTTATCTAATTTACATAATAGTCTAGGGAGGTTAGGGTAGGCTAGGTGGAAGTCCCATAACTTATAAAGGGAGTACTTAAAATTAGATGCGAGGTACCACTCTAGGTCATCATTATGGCCTACCCAGCTTACACGGTATTTTAAGATATTACGGACCTTTTTTACTGCTAGGATTTCTTTAACTTCCCATTCTTTATCCTCAGCAATCTAGATTGGCGGCGGGGGGTCATTATACTGTCTAGGTAGTAAATCATCCGCAGCCTTTTATAGCCAGTCCGGAGAGAAGACGAGGTGGATTCTCATTGACTCTAGTAGCTTAACCTTAAAAAAGTGTCCTACCTTTTAAAGAGTCTTATATAGGCCAGCCATTTAATGGTCTAACTTGCGGCTCGGCCTCTAGGTTTTCTAGTTCTTTATTAACACCCATACCTTGGAAGTCTTCCTTATAACAATATTAGTTTATATCAGACTCATTTTTTTCTTGCGCCTTTCTTATAATTATTTAAGCAGTCTCCTAGGCTCCATGCATTCTCTCAGCAAATGCCCGGGCCTCTTTATGGCTGAGGCGTTCGCGGGCTGTAGCGGGTTTAGTAGGCCTATCCCAATTAAAGGACATTTGTGGTGCATACCCATAGAGCAGTTCAAATGGGGACATCCCTATACTATTATAGGGGAGTGTAAGCTGCGCGTAGTCCATTATAGGCAGTAATTCCAACCAGTTGTCCTGATAGTAGTCTACAAAGGGCCGTAGTCACTAGTTGAGGTACTGGTTCATAATCTCGGTTTGGCTATTAGTCTAAGGGTGGAATGCAGTAGAGAGCTTAATCTTAATCCCAAGGATACGGCAGAGTTTATTCTAGAAATCTGATATAAACTAGGGGCCATAGTTAGAGACAATTAATTTAGGGGCGCTGTAGAATCAATAGATGTTGTCAATATAGAGGCAGGCTATATCCTTCGCAGTTATAGTCTTAAAATAAGGGAGGGAGACGGATTGCTTACATAGTCAGTTAACCACTATAAAGGCTGCATTATGGCCGTAGGCGTCCCTCGGAAATGACTTAAAGTCTATGATAATATATTGCTAAGGGCGTTCTGGAACTAGCAGCGGTTATAGCTACCTAGGAGTTTAATCCCTAGGGGCATTTACGCGTCTATAGGCGTGGCAGTTTCTAATAAATTAATCCATATTAGATAGAAGTCCTCGCTAGTAGTAATAGGGCGCTAGTAGTTAGTAGGTCTTATTACAACCAGGGTATACTATAAAAACTTAACAGTAGGCTTTATGGATTAACTCTATCCATAGGTTGTTAATATCTGGAACTATAAGCCGTTCTTGGTATAGAAGCAGTCCTTTTTCTATTTCCAAATTAGGGTCCTCCTTTACGGCTTAGTTACGGAGGGCTTTTAGGGAGTCAGCCGTGCGGTTTATAGTTAGGATGCGGTTAACTAGCCCTATTAGTTTATCTAAGACTGCTCCCTCTAAGGGTACTAGCTTATTCCATTTGGAGTCTAGTTCTTTAAGAATTTGCGGGTTAAGCTGTTCAGGATAGAGGAGGGCGCGCGTCTAGTATTAGGTCTTTAGCTTATCCTAGGGTTTTACATCTTATTCCCTTCAGGTTAGTGCATTAGCTTTAGTATTTTGCTTACTAGAATAATACATAATTATAAAGAAGAATTCAGAGAGTATTTTAGCCTAGCGGGCTTATTATCTAGTAAGCTGCTTTATAGTTATAAAGTACTCTAGGGCTTTATAATCCGTATATATCTTAATCCGGGAGTTCATGCCTTTAAGCTCTGCGCGCCATTAGGACAATAATTAGATAATAGCTAGCATTTCTTTATCGTGTACCTTATAGTTACACTTAGCTGGGTCCATTATTTTCAAGAAGAAGGTAATAGGGTACTATTTGCCGTCTAGATGTAACTGTAATAGGATTCCCGCTACAACTCTATCAGAAGCGTCCGTCTCTAGCATTAATTTAAGGTCCAGGTCATAGTAATAAAGGATTAAAGAAGAGATAAGCCAATCTTTTAACTCTCCAAAGGCTTCTATATAGTTATTACTAAAGATAAAAGGCGTGTCTTTCCGGGTAAGTTATATAAGAGGCGTTGCCACGACTCCGTAGTCACGGATAAATTGGTAGTAGAAATTACAAAAACCCAAGAAGGACTGGATCCCCTTTATAGTACAAGGGGGCTACTAGTTACGGATTGCGTTAACCTTCTTAGGGTTAACTTCAATCCCATCTATACTCACTATAAACCTAAGGTACTTTATGCGTTTTACCCCAAATTTATATTTCTTAATATTAACTTGCAAGCCCGCGTTCTATAATCTCTCTAGGACCTTCTTAATATAAACTTGGTACTCAAGTTCGTTGTCTAAGTATATAAGGATATTGTCTAGGTATGCCGTACAGAATTTATTAAGGTAATTAAAAAGAATATTATTTATATACCTTTAGTACGTAGCCGGTCCATTTATTAGTCTAAAAGGAAGAACTTTATATTTATAGGACCTATAACGGGTACGGAACGTTGTTAAATCTTTAGATGCAGGGTCTATCCTAATTTGGTAGAAAGCTTGGCGGATATTAAGTTTAGTAAAGATCTTTGCCCAGCTTAGACGTGCGAGGGTTTTATTAATTAAAGGAATAAAATACTAATTCTTTTAAGTAATAGCATTTAGCTTCTAATAGTCAATATAAAAACAAAGGCTTCCACTAGGCTTTTTTACAAATAGGATAGGGGAAGCAAAAGGGGCTTAACTTGGCTTAATAAACCCTTTATTAAGGTTATTAATTAAGTACTACTTTATTGCTTTTAGCTTGTCCATTAATTATTAATAGAGGGGGCTATAGCCTAGCGAGTTATTGGCTTCCAATTAAATCTTATAATTATATATCCGGTAAAGGGGTAACTTGTCCAAAGCCACCCTTAAGAATATATCCTTATACTTAGCATAGACAGTAGGAAGGAGACGTTTAACCAGTTTCTTATTAGTTTCCTTAATTAGCTTTTCTTCCCTCTTGTTAATAATCTAGTTAATCTTATATAGGCTTGTTATAAAGACCTTATTGTCCTTCCAGTACATATTAAAGTGGAACGCTATAGCGCTAATTGCGGCAATATTGACTGTAGGGGGGTTATATAACACTAGGGGCGTGCGTGACCTTAGGGCCCTCCAGGGTATTGGCGTTATTATTACTCCTTTTAACTCCTGTTGTATCTTTCAGAGGTTATCCCTTATATCTTATTAGTACGTTCTTTTCCACACCAGTTGGATTTGCGCGATTTGGATATTGTCTATATTACTATCTGTCCCGCTTCCGTATATAGAGTCCTCCTTAAACATAGCGCTTTGGGAGAGTATCTTTATTAGTATAGAGTTCTTTCTAGCTTTGCAGTAGGCGTCTTCTTAGGCGAAGGCTAGGTCACGGGCCCAGACATCCTACTAGTATATAGGGTCAGACTTCGCGGCTAGTGTCTTGCGGTCAGTTTGGCTTTCTCTAACAAAGGAGGGTAATTTCGGCCTATCCTCCAGCTAGATAAACTGTCTTTGTCGTACATTTAGCCAAATATTAAAGTAGGACATCTATTTTCGGCCAAGGATTATATCATAGGACCCTAGGTCTAAGATGCAGAAGGGGATGCCGTATTAACATTGTCCATTAAGGGAGATATATAACTTCAGGACGTGGGTAACCAGCTTACTGGCTTAGCCGTTATAGCCTTTTACCTAGACAGGCTTCTCTAGTAGGGTGGCTTTTATATTTAGAAACTTGGCAACATTAATTGCACAGGCAGTATTTATAAAGGCAAAGCCATTTACTCTAGTGTTAATAAGGGCAGTTAAGTTAACTCTATATCCATTTTAAGATACTGTATATGGAACCATAAAGTGTTTTCCACCCATTAACTAACTTAGATTAATCTCTTTAAGATTAATAGGATACCCTTGGGGGGAGTTTTTCCCTAGGGTTCTTCTTTTCCTAACTTATTAGATATTTCTCCTTCCTCTATCTCCTTAATATCCTTTAGTTCTAGGCAAGATAAGGCAAAGTAACCCTTCTTATTGCAGTTATAGCAAGTAGCTGTAGTAGGGTTAATTAGGGTATTGCAACAAGTACTAATTAAGGTTATGGTATATAGCTAGTCAGGCAAGGCTCGCCAGTGCGTAGTTATAACCGCTTTTAGTGCAGTAGTGGTTGTAGCTTATCTTCCTACTCTAGCTCCCGTAGGGGTAGCGGGTGAGCTTTAATTACTATAGGGTCGCTTCTACCAATCCAGGCGGGCGTTAATCCGCTTTAGCTCTAAGTCTAATAATAGGCAATAAGCTGTAAGTCTTTTGTGGGTTAGCAGGTTGTTTAAAGTTATAGCAATCTTCTCTTATAGCCTAATTATTAGTTTGTTGTAAAGGTCTAATTAGTAGTTTTTAAGGGGGACCTAGCCTTCTCCTATAAGGTGTAAGAATTAAATCTGGAATTTGGTAAAGGGTTAGTTTAGCTTTATTATTAGGCGGTTATAGTTATACCAAACATCCCATACTTTGTTCGGGTTAATATAGATAGCTGCTAGGTACTGCAGTATCTTATTAATAGATACAAATCAGACAGGAGAGTCATCCTTAAACTTAGCTTAAAGGTAACGTTAGGCGTCCCCCATGGTTCGGCTAAAGAGGTAGAGCATTTTAGCCTCTTCAGAGGGGAAATGGTTATAATTAATTTAGAGTTTTCCTTAAACTTAGATCCTCTAGTTCTTAAAGGTAGGGTCTATCCTATTGGATAGTAGTTAAGGGTTAGGAAGCTTAACAGATTTTAATTACTTCGTTATTATATCCGTACTCCCTAGTATATTATATTTAGTTAAGCAAATGGGTTAACTAAGGCTTTATAAAGGGGAGGCTAGGCTGCTTTATAAGGCAGTAAGGCTTTCTAGGATCTCCTTTAGAGTCTCTTATATACTTTAGGCTTAAAGACAATCAACCTTCTAATTAGCCGCAAGGGCGTAAATCTATTCGCGTATATCTATAATGTTATTATTGTCTTTAATTTCTGATCCTAATTGGATCTCGTATTCCTCTTGGGTAGAGGCAGGTCTTTTAAATAAGCTTGCTTTAGGTGCCATTGTTAGCTTCCTAGGGGTTATTGGTCTTATGCGCTTTAGTTTTAATTCTGGGGGTACAGGTCCAGTCCTGCCTGGCTTATAAAGTGGGATATTATTAAGGCCTCCCTAGGTAGTATAAAGTTGTTCTAGTGTCTAAGTATAGCGCGTTAACGCGTTGTTGCAGACGAAGTTTCTTTTAAGATGTGGGGATATTATTGAGGCTTTCCCAGGCAGTGTATTGAGAGCTTAGTATAATATAACGGCTCGCATAAATGCCTCTAAACCGAAGCTTGTGGATTGCTATCTAATAAAGATACTAAGCTAAGGAGAAGAAAAGAAGGGGGTCGCAAGGACCATAGTAAACATATATAAAGGGGCAGCCGCCAAGGCGCTAGCGGTAAGCGAGCCAATCGTAGGTTGGCAGAATATGGCAGCAGCATAGCAGAATTTGGCAGGTAACGCGCTCTAGCACCGTCACAGATTACCCCTCTTGCCTATACTCTTCCTTTTTTTTATAAGTAACCTGCTTAACTCCTTTAAGGAAGGGGCGACCCAGGGGATAGGCTTTATTAATGACACAAACCTAATTATATACGGGCCAATAGCTGTAGAGAATTGCAGAACACTAGAGAAAGCTTATAACACCTATATAGAATAGGCAAGATGATATAGAGTCTAATTCTTACCAGAGAAATACCAGCTAATCTATTTTATAAGAAAACGCAACTAATCTGCAAATCTCTAGCATATAATTCGCATTTAAGGCTTTAGGGGTTAACTAGTTTAGGGCCTAAGAGTATTAAGAGTATAGGTAGACAGTAAGCTCTAATAGAGCGCATATACGGCGCAAGCGGCCCGTAAGGGCTAAGCATAGTATATCGCATTATCTAAGATCGTCAATTCTATATGGGGTCTATACTTCTCGAGGTCACGCCTACTATATATAGTAGTTGTCCGGCCAACCATGATATATAGGTCTAGTATTTAGGCCATTAAAGAATCTGAGAAAGGCCCCCCTAAATCGCTCCTTAAACTACTCCAAAATGTCCAAATAGCCTGCCTCTGGAGTATAATAGGCGGATATAAGCGAACGGCCACAGCACTGCTTGAGAAGGAAGCTAATATTCCCCCCCTATAACTATATATTAAAGCCGCTGCAATATAAAGGGCGCAAAAGGAACGCAACTCTAATGTTATAAAGTATATTAAGACACGCCTAAATAAACTATGGAGGGACCCTAGGGTGCCTTATAGGAGAATAAACTAATAACCCTAAAGTAGGGAAGATATATTAGAGAAATAAGTGAAGAAAGTAGAAGAAGAATAGTGCTGCTTTAGGGCCTAGGCCTATATAGAGGAGAAAGGGAGACATATAAGAGGCTAGTAAGGACAACAGTAAGAGAGAGAAAGGAGCTAAAGTAGAGCATAAAAGAACGCCGGGAAACCATCTACTGTAATATAATACTGGCTGGACTAACGCTAGAGAGGTATGTGGGAGTTAAAGGTATAGAGGCTGACTAAGGCAAGAGGAACCTAAGCCGTAGCATAGTTAATGCTATAGGGGGTAAACACTCTAGGGCTCCAAGAAGGCCTAATAAAGGTAGAAAATATAATAGCAACACTTTTAAGAACAGGAATAATAGGACTAAAAGACTAGCTCTACTAGGTGGGTGTCCTAGTAGGTAGCCTAAGATGCGAATATAGCTGGCTAAGACAGACACTAAAATATATAATACTGCTATGCCCCTTACGCACTAACTAAGAAGCAATGCTCTTAGTAGCTAGTATAGAGAACTATAAGACACTGCTCTTAATATAAAAAGGCCTTAAAGCGGTTACCTAGTAGCTTATTAGCTAAAATGTACTAAACCAGTTCTGGGTTGCAAAGGAAATGGTAATAGAGGATAGGAGGCGAGCGACGGGCGCCCCCTAATGACTCTATAGTGGTAGAGTAAAGTTTACGATACTAGCGCGTCCGTAGGCTTGTTACGGCAGCAGTGGTTCCCAAGGAGGTCAAAAAGTAAGGTAGTAGGAGCACCACAGGTGACTCGTAGGCGCCTTGTAGGCGAGTCCCAAAAGGCGGGGAGATGGATTACGGGGTTTTCTCAAATAGAGTTTTCTCCCCACATATATATAAGGAGTAGTCCGCGTGGGCCCAATAGGGATCCAAATCGGACGTTAAGCAATGAATTATTATTATATATTATAACTATATAATCTAACTAAAAAATATAGGAGTTTATAGAGCTCTGCTCCGCCGCCTAACTATCTATTAAATACCTTCCTTTTTACTGCCTAGAGTTTAACCTAATTAAGCTTTCCTTTTATAATCTTAAGGCGTAGATTTAACTAAACGTTTACTTAATTAAGGATTATAAGAGCTTTGGTATATTCCTATAATTTGGAATATAGTATATAGAAATCCGTTGCTTGGCTTAAAAATATTTTTAATAGGCTGGCTACCTAGTAGAAAACTAGTTAGGAGTGCAATCTTTTAAATTTAGGTAGCATCCTTATAGAAATTAATAACTTACTGTCCCTTTTAGTTTACTTAAAAGGTTTTAAGCTTACGCCTTAATTAAAGAAGAAGTCCTACTATAAGGCCTAACTTATTTACCTATACCTGCTTAGATATTCCTATGCAAAGCGCCTCTAAGTTATAAAAGTTATTGATGGGTGTATTAAGAATAGTCTTAAGCTCTATTATAAGCTTTGGAGTTACCTAATTAGGTTGTCTTCTTACCTAGTTAAGGAATTTATAAAATCTCTCCTTAGAATCTAAGTCGCTCTTAATTAGGCTAGTTAGTAGCGCTACTAGTGTTACTTATATAGTAGCTACTAGCGTTGGAGTTACCGGAAGCTATTAAGCTACTTATATAGGTGCATAAAATAGATTTAGTTATGCTCTAACGGTTATATAGTAGGTAGGTAGTGGCCCTTAGGGGGGTAATTAAATTAACTGTAAGGAGGATAGTAGCTAAAATTGTCGGCTCTAGGTTAAAAATAGCCTCCTGGCCCATGCGCCCGCTACCCTTTACTACCCCTACTACTGCTACCTCCTATAGCTTTAGTCTTAGCTAAAAGGCGCACGGTAATCACAGTAGGAGGTTCCTCCTTAGTAGTCTTACCTTCCTTAATTTGCTTACCCTGAGCCTTTATTATAAAGTAATTAAATAGGTAGTAAAAATAAGGTAGCTTTGCGTTCCTATTTACCTAATAGGTGCCTTTATTATTTAAATAGATTTTTAATTAGTAGGGCTACTGGAAGGCTACTAAGGGGGCTAGATTTCCTAAGAGAACTTCTACTAGGATATTTTTAGATAAAGTAAGTCGTTAGGCTATAGTAGTACTTATATTACCCTTCTTTTTAGGTATACCGGATATAGCTCTAGCCTTAAGAATATTTAATAGAAGTATACTTGCTAGTAAGACTTTCTAAAGTAACTTAATACAGGGAGTAGGGAAAGGCGTATGCTAAAGTAGTTTCCGGTATAGGCTTCTTAGTTAGGGTAACTACTACCTTTACGCGTAGTCCCTTTCTGCTATCTATATACTATATTCTTATAACCTTATTAAGATTATAGATGTGTTTAATAGTATAGATATCTTACAGTACTATATACTATATTATAAGCTACTATATAATTATAAGAAGCTATCGCCCTAATAAAGTACTTATACTTAAAGGATCTAGCTGCCTAATTGGCTTTAACCTTTCTAAGAAACTCTCTACTAATAATATATTGTATAGAAGTAGAAGCAATATCTACCTCTTCTATACAAGCTTTCTAAATTGCTATATAGTATAGAAATACTACCTTAGGCTCCAAGGGAGGTGGCGAGCTTAAATCCACCATAATAGCTTCCTTGGGTATATTCTTTTATCTTAGTAAAGGCTTTAAAGGCTTCGCTAATTTAGTAGGCTTCTTCTTAGAGGTTAACTTTAGATTTAAACTCTTATAGCTTAAATGCCTAGAAGGCTTCTAAGTACGCCAAGTTAACTAAGAGGCCTTAGTAGCTCTAGCAGCTTATATAATTTTAATAGCTTTAAGAGCTTCAGCGGCTCTTTAACTTAGTTAAATAATAAGTCTACTTTCTGTTCTAAAACCTACTTCCTTAGTGGCTTTAAGTTAGCTACTAAATATCTGGATTAACTAGGCCTGCGTCGTCGTTATCTTTGTTATCTTCGTCCTGATTTAAATATATATTTAAGTCTTAAACCTCCTCCTTACCCTTGTTGTTATTATTATCGTCCTCCTTACTATAACTAAGTGGTAGGGGTAGGTAGTAAGCTAAAATAGTATAAAGGCCTATATATATAAGGACAATAGCATTTTGCTTAGTTAATTAAGGAGGCTATATAGATTAACTAGTAGCTCGTTTCCAAAGGCTATCGCGCTTATAATACTAGAAAATCAATCTATATAAGCAATATAATATAATACTTAAGCCTTGCAAGTAAGTAAGGAACAGTAGGCGTGGTATGCGTGGTAGGCATTTAATTTATATAGTAAGATCATCTAAATTTAATAGTGTGTGGACGGGGCTCGCTTAATTTAATTTTCGAAACAGTTTTAAAAAAGGTAGTATAAAGTACGTTAATTTTAATTTAATTTTAATTTTTAAAAAAAGGTAATAAAACTTTATTTATAATAAAATCACAATTTAATAAGAAAAATTATTAAAAAATTATAGATAAAAAAAAAATATAATTAAATATAATGTATACTATAAGCATGTTGGTCAAATAAGTATATTAGTTATCTTAATGTCGGTATACTCGCTTTATCAACGTGCACAAATATCACTGTATTGCGATACGTATGCGGTGTTGAAGTTAGTAGTTATTATTGTCTAGAAGTAAAGGGTTGCTCTAAGGTCAGGTTAGCTAGCCTCGCTTCGTGGTCTTATAACCACGTTATATAACTAACATTCCAACACTAGAGCAACTCTAAAAAGAAGGCTAATCTATACTCTAAAGTCAAGTTTACTTCTAGACTATTCGTAGCGTATACGCAATAGCTTCCACGCTCCTTTTATAGGTCCGTAATTATATAACCCATATTACGGCTTATACAAATGTCTCTAAACCAAAGCCTGTAAAATACTGTATTACGGAAATACTACGCTAAGGAAGAGAAGAAGAAGAAGAGTTATTAGGGGTAACAGGTTAACATATCGCGAGGGCCGCTAAGGCGCTAGTAGTAAGCAAGCCAATAGCAATTTTCCATGCCGGGTATAGAAAAACCTAATTAGTTGGTTAAATTCAGGGTCCGTACTATTACAATTAGTTACCTAACGCTAAGCTAAATCTAAGTTCGTTTATTCAACCTATCCTATAACTTATAGGTCAATTCGGTTTGTATTAATAAGCCATTAAAGAGCCGCGTAGGGTTTTCCCTTCGTTATAGCGTTAGTAGGGTTGGCCTCTCCGTTAATCTATTTTACCTTTGTAATCTGTCTCCGTTTATAGGCTTACCGGAGGCACATTACGTCGATTATTAGGCGTTTTTCTTAGGTGGTTCCGAGTCATACTAGATAGTTATATAAGGACTTAGAGTTAGTGCAAAGTATAAGTAGAAGGTTAATTTATAGGATCTTATCTACTATAGACTTAATCGCAACGCCGATGTTAAAGCCATAGGCCGTGCCGTAGAGTTTAGAAGCTAGTACGCTCTAAGTAACTTTTTTGCACTTAACTAAGCTCTAATGGACGATATTAGCCTTCTTTGTAGCATTAGCTAGTACAAGGACGTAGCCAATCTGCGAAGAGAGGTCCTTGTTATTGGTAAATAACGCGTCTATAAATACCAGTAGCTGTAGGGTTTTAATATCTAACTTAACGAACTTAAGACCTCTATTAGCGTTCTTAATTTGCCAGTTTAGACGCTTATTTAAATGTTTTGCGTCTTCCTCGTTGGGGTTAATTACCTAGGTGGTAAAGGATAAATTAAATAAGGCTTCTAGCTGGTATATTAAAGCGATATATACACCTTTAGCACGTTAAGTGATATACTGGTCCTTTAGAGTTAAGGTTCTTGTGGCTCCTCTTAATCCTATACTTGTGGCAAGCTTAGTGCTAATCGTACTAAGGTTTATGCATTGTTGTTCCTAAGTAAGCGTAATACTCCCGTTAGTTAGTAGCTGAATAACTCCACCATTAAACTTAATAGGTGTATCAACGGTAAGTTATTTCCGTTCCTTAGCTATAAACTTGGCCTTATACAGCTCGTTTTGCTCTACGTTTATAAAGGTCTTATCTGCCAGGAATAGAGTATTGTTAGTTTATAGGCCTATAATACCAAAGGGTTCGTTACTTTGTAGGAGGTAGGGGTTGTATATAGACTGGTCCATATATAACTGTTAGATGTGATATAAGTGATATATCTTAAACTAGTGGTTACCGGCTTCTGGTACTCCGTAGAGTGGTTTTATAACCTTTAGAATAGAGGCCTCGTTAATCCCAAGTTGCTTAATTAGCTCGTGCAGAGGTCGTACGTAGAACTCTCAATTTAGTATGGTGGTTGATTATATATAGGCCTGTAAAATATCTTGGAGGTAAAGTCGTGCCTATAGAAGCTTTATGGCGGCGATATAGAGAATTAGTTATTAGCTGACTTATTAAATAGTTAATAATTAGGTAAGAACCAGTTCCTTTTCTAAGTCGTTATAAGCTTATATAACTAGTTGGGATTTCTTAAAGGCTTTATTAGTTCTCTTATTCTTAATCTCGTTAATAAATCGCGAGTTAAAGAGTTATACGCCTTGTGGTATATCTATAAGTCTTATAATCTCGAAAACTCCCTTCTTAAGTAGACCAGTAAGCTCCTTCTATCGGGAGGCGCTAAATTGGGTACTGAATTGACTGTCATCCTGTAGGTAGATGGTGATATCAGTTATGGCCGTAAGTAGAGGGTATTTACGAGGGTGTCCTCTGCCTTGTTTTGGGGGTTGTTGCTAAGCTTTAGTAGGTCTCTCTAAGACAGTCTTAGAAAGGGCTGACCCAAGTAGAGGTTTAGGTGGCAATTCTAGTCCAACAATTTGCTCCTGCGATTTAGTTGCTTAAAGGTAGGGTTTTACAACCGTAGATTAGAAGGCTGTAGGTCCGCTAAATAGCTTAACAGTGTATATTTTACCCTTAACAGTAAGTAAGGTAAATGGCCCGTCCTAATAGCCGCTTTAGCCAGTGTTTCCTTCTCTCCAGACCAAAATGGGTGAGTTTGGTGGGAGATCATAAATCATATTAGCATTGGGTCCGTTTCGCATATTTAGCGCGTTAGCAATCTGTTATTTAGCTTATAGCTTCTATATCTCTGCCATAGCCTTTTTAATTGCGGCAGCGCGTTGTATAATAGTAGGGGATAGTGCATTGGATTTAACCATTTGGGGGTAGGCTCTAAAGACTAAAAGTATAGGAACTAGTCCTTTAGGGCTAGCTAAATCGTTAATTGCTTTAAACGCCATTTGGAGTCCTATCTCCTTATTAATATTAGGGATTTCAGTTATAATAATCTGGTAGACTTACTGTAATAGACTATGGTAGCGCTCTACCATTCTAATAAAGTTATATGCTTTGACCGGTACTCCCTTTATACTAATTCCTATAATGGTGGTGTATTGCTTAAATTTCTTACTAACGAAGTTCTTTCTGGTGTTGTAGGTAATTAGGTCTGGTGGCCCTAGGTAGGTATTAATCTAGCATATCCATAGAACGTCCTATGTGTGTTTAGCGCTAATGTCTTATAGCTATCTACCGGCTTGGAATCGCGTTCCTTCATCAATAATATATAGGAGGGGTGATCCGCTGATGTACATAATATTGACAATAATATTACAGTTAAAATTAATGTTATCTTATAGGGTGAAGCGGAATCTGCCTGGTGATTTACTAAACTTCTAATAGTGGTGGCAGAACTTAGTTAGTTGCTTAATGGCCATTCTGTCAGTTTTATGGCCAGTATAGTAAAGTAGCTTTTGTAATTTCTTAACTAAGGGATATCCAAATCGGCGATGCAGGCGCCGTAGCTCTATATTTATTAAGTAGTAGGGGTTCGCATTAAAGGATTTAGATAAATATAACTGTAGTAATAAGCTCTATAGGAGAAATAGGTGGCCAAACCGTCGCACTACTGGCACTTTTTTGGTGTAAGTGATAACAACGTTTCTAAGGTTGTTATAGTAGATTTGGAGTCTGTCCATATCCGCTAAACAGAGTAAGAAGGGGGTATCTATATAAATAATATAAAACTGTATCTTGCCTATAGGGGTGATAATATCCGTAGTTCTAATAGAGGTAGTAATTCTAATGCTAAACTGCACGTTAACTTGTCCTTTGGTTGAGGTATTAAGTCTTATAGATTGGTCCGCGTTCTATAGTGCCTGGAATTGTCTATAACCGGCCGTAGACTTCTTTAACGCACTGGTATTAATTATAATTCCCATAAATACCGTGGAAGTATAGTGTGAAACGGCGGTTGTTATATTATAGTTAAACGGGTTAGTTTCTATAGTAGGTTCTATAGAGGTTGCAGTAAGTAAGTGAGCACAAGCCTTATTGGCTAGTTCTATGCTTATAGAGGTTGCTTTGTCTGTAGTAAGAGTCCCAAATAATATAAGGTAGTAGCTATTAGGGTCTTCTAGTTTTTCCTCGCTGTTATTGTTATTAGTGTTTTTATCAGCGTCTGTATCTAGTATAAGAGCTTTAAAAGTCTTATTGCACTCATTGTCGTCGTCTCCTTTATAGTAGATAGTGTATTGTCTAAAGCATTCTTTAAAGTTACCGTTGCGGCCCTTGCTATTGTTAAAACGTCTTTTATACTTATTTCTAGAACGGTTCCGCTCCTCCTCTATGTGTTTCTATGAGCGGCAGCTCTCCTTTTGGCAAATATAATACTTGGTCTTTGGGGACCTGACGGTGTTTTATCTATAGGAGCGGGTTTGGTTACGGTTGTTACGGATGTCACGGCGGTATATGCGATCCGTAAAGTAGGCTCCTTAAGACGGTCTTATTAAGGCCTAGAAAGGGTGTTCCTTCTCCTATATAACTATAGAAGATTGCAGCTTGCTAATTAACTGGGAGAGGTCTTTAGAAGGGTTGGAAATAGCAATACGGCATGCTAGTACTCCTTGGCAAGTGGTAACTAGCTTATTCGTAAGGAAGAGGTCTATATGAAATTTTAGGTGTAATCCATAGCAATGTTTTAAGAGCTTATTAAGGAGTAGTTGGAAACTCTAATAGATTTGCTTATTAGGGTTCTCATTAATAATTCCTTAGAAGTCGGTGGCGTTCCATTTAGTAAGATTTCTCTAATAGTACTCTGGTCCTTCAAAGAAGTAACGCATGTGGTTATATGCCTCAGTAAATAATCTAGTTGAAAGGCTGCTATTATAGTAGTGATCCTGAGCAAGTCCCTTTAGCATAGTTGGGAATGCAGTTATATAGCCTTTAGGAGGTAGACCAGCTCTCTTGCAGATATTATAGAAGATAGTTAACTTAAAGTCAAAGCTATTACTCACTCTATTGTACTTCTGGTCGTCTGTATAGATCTTGGCGATAGTAGCTGCCTCTTTGCTATATATAGGCAGGTGCATAGCAGGGTCGGTATTGGCAGTACCAGGGTGAAGGTACTGGGCAGAAGGAGCACCAGGTAAAATAGGAGCGGTTGCTAGAGGGAGGGTAGAGGCAGTTGCCATAGGCAATAATTGCTGGTTCTGCGTCTATAGGAGTTGAGTAAGGAGGGTAAGTAGTTAACCCTAGGTAGAGGTAGGTACAGCTTGCTATTAGGTAGCAGTTAGTGCAGTTTGCTAGGGTATAGATGCAACAGCTAGTTAGGGTATTATAGGGGTAGGTATTTGCGTTCTAGGTGTTATAGCTGTAGCTATAGGCTGAATTACAGGCGTTAGAGATAGTGGAGGTAGTTAATAGTTTACAGGCGTTAGTACCGTGTGGAAAGGTAGTGGGCTATAGGGGGGAGTTGTAGGAACTAAAGAGGCTATAACTAACGGGGTTATAGCTTAATTTGATATTAGAGCTGTTTATATTAAGTTAAGTTGTTCTTGTAGTGCTACTATAATTATAGGGCTGACTTCCTTAAGAGCTCCTGTAATTTCCTTATCTGTCCATTCATGAGGTTCCTCTTCTATAAGGACATTATATAGAACCTTATAAAGTGGGTATCTATTGCTGTGTGTGGCGACATATACTCCTCTTTGGAGTAGGTAAGTACGGAGCTTTGCTTTAGTAACAGAGTATATCTTTCTAAAGTCCTTAATGGTAAAGCCTTTAAATTCTTCTTGGAATAGCGACCGTAGTGTATAATCCGTAAAGTTCTTATATATATACTTATAGATTTTCGTTTCCATATATTCTTCTAGGTCTTCCTCTAAGGCAGTTGCTATATTAATCCTGTAACCATATCTGGCGATTCTCTCCTTCCATTCAGGATCTATCTTATTGTGTAAAGTAGTGTACTAGTCCTTATATATGTTTAGTTTAAGGTTAAGGTTAAGGTCAAGGTTAAGGTTGAGGTCGTTAAGGTAAGGGTGTTAAGGTAAGGGTGTCGAGGTAAGGGTGTTTTAGGTATATACGTCCTTTACAGCTGTTAGGCCTGTAAAGTTCTTAGCAAGATTACTATTCTCTTAGCAATCTGTTGTATTGGCTGTAAGGCCAGTACAAATTCTCTTAAGCTTAAGGGAGGTCGTAATCTTCTCTAAGTAAAGATATAATTCTCTAGGCGATCTAACGCGTTAGCAGTTAAGCTAATACGTGGTCTCGAGCTTTAAGGGTAATATAGCTTTCTCCTTTAACTAGAATAGACAAGGCTAGGCGATCCATGTACTGTTTCTAGTACGGTTCTTAAGCTCTAGCTTATTGCATATTTCCTAATCTGTACGTCTACTGATCAGTGTCGGTATACTCGCTTTATTAACGTGCACAAATATCACTGTATTGCGATACGTATGCGGTGTTGAAGTTGGTAGTTATTGTTGTCTAGAAGTAAGGGGTTGCTCTAAGGTTAGGTTAGCTAGCCTCGCTTCGTGGTCTCGTGACCACGTCACATAATTAATATTCCGACACTTAAAACCCTACCAAAAATTAGAAAACTCGTACCTTGGTATCTTAATAACAACTTAATAATAAATTCTGATAATTTAGATTTAGACTTTTATATATACTCTACAACTTCTATTAAAGTTGCATTGTAAATAGTTTAATAGTTTTTAAGATATTAAAATTTGGCATTATTTTAGCCCCCAAATTTCAATATCTTAAAAACTACTAAACTATTTACGATGTAACTTTAATAGAAGCTATAGAGTATATATAAAAGTCTAAATCTAAAGTATTAGAATTTATTATTAAGTAGTTGTTAAGATATTAAGGTACGAATTTTCTAATTTTTAGTGGGGTTTTAAGGCAACCGACATACTTATAACATACGTTAGTTTTATTATAAATTATAATTATAATATATTATATTAAAAATATTTTTTATAATATTAAAGTATTGTTTATAATTTAAATATAGAATTTTTTTTTTTTTTTAAATGTTAATAAAAATATTTTAATTATATAATTATAAAGCTTAAAATATTATAAAAACTTTTAATTATTTAATATATATATATAATAATAAGTAGTATATAATTATTATTAACAGTTATATTTAATATTAAATTTAGTATTTTATAAACTCAGTTTTTAATATATATATATTATTATTTTAATATTTTTATTTTATAAAATAATTAATTTACTATTTAATACTTTTTATTTAATATTTTATATTAATATCTTTTATAATTATTAAGTTATAAGCTTTTTAAAAAGGTATATTTTGATATATTTTAGTAGGGTTGGACCATGCATTTTCTGGCGGCATATATTTCCTAGCGAAGACTTCTATATACATAGATACGGACAGATATAAACCAGGGAGAAGAGGTAGAGAAAGTATACCTACCGGCCACTTAGTAAGCGGATGAGTAACCTTACCGCATAGGGTAAATATATAGCGCATAGCTGGCCCAATGGGCCAATAGTACGCGCGTATTAGCAACTTAATTAGTAGGGGGTAAGACATTTAAATATATTTACGGCTTGCTGTAGGCTTGGCCGTAAATATTCGCGAATATTAATAGGGGTTGTTAGTGTTATATACGGCTCAGCGACTAAGCGGGCGCTTAGTCGAGCCGTCAATGCCATAAAATTAACTTTTTGACAAAAAAGGTTAGCGATGTCCGCTTGCGGATATACGTATATCCGCTAATTAATTCTACGGTGTAACCTTGCTGAGGTAACGATTATTGACCCAAGTTTATAAGTGGTCTATTACTTTTGGGTTTAGAATTTTAAACTTTGCTAAGCTAGCTTTTAATTAGCTAGAAAACCTACCAAGCCAGCTTTTAGTTGGTTAAAAAAAGTCGTAGGCGGTATCTGCCTGCAGAATATACGTAAAAAATATTAATAAACTAACCTTTTTGTTAGCATCTCTATTAATACTACTATACGCGTCTTATCTATAATAGAACCTACTTTAATTAGGGGTCGTTCGGTTGCAAAAGCGTCAGATTAGATCTGAACTGAAAGTCTGGCAGAAAGAACGTGTTCCTTCCCGATTTGACACGCGTCTATAGCTCTACGGGTTACACGGACGTGTGCAATCTGAAGCCTTCAGATTCAACTAAGGAGCTTCAAGCCCCTTATTTAAACTGACGCCAAGACCTTAGTTCAGATTCTGTATATAGTAAAGTTGCCAACTTTTTAGTAACTTTTAGCGTGTTTTTTGGGCGGTTAGAGGAACATTAAAAATTTGTGGCTAAAGTTAAGTTGAACTGGAATTCAACCAAATAGTCGCCATAGAATTAGATTGGAGCTCCAGATCAACTCCATTCTAAAGCCCGCATTCTGATCTGAACTTGCAACCGAACGACCCCTTAGGTATAGTAAGTGCTGTTTAATGCAATCCCGTGTTAATTTTATTAAACACGGCTTATCTACTAAGCTTTTAAAGTAATGTCAATTGTGTTGGTTAAAGGCACGTTTTCCCTATATATTACTTCTACTTCTGCTTACTTTTTTAGGGCTCTAAATATAGTTTAAATAGGTGGGAAGCAGAGCTAGGTTCTACTACTAGGACTTGTCCTATAAAGTGCTAGCGAAATGCTTTACCTAAAACTAATACCGAGAATGCTTTCCTGCCTCGCGGCTAGAGTAGTTAAAATACCCCTAAAATAGCTTAGCGGTGGAAGGAAATTGAGGCAATATAATAGGAGCACTACATTCTTAATCGGCGAGATAAAGCTTACTTATTAACTCCTCCGCTATATATAATAGATAAAGCTAAAAGGGGTATTTAAGAGGGCCTAAATATGTCCTTACCAGAACTAGCTCTAATACCTCCTTTAGCGCCAATACCTACCCTAGCGCTAATACCTACCCTAGCACCAATACCCACCCTAGCGCTAATACCTACCTTAGCACCAATACCTACCTTAGCACTAATACCACCTTCCTTGCAGTAAGCTCCGGCATTAGCTATACTATACCCCGTTTTAGCTATTAATTAGGAGCGAATTAAGAATTTTAGGAGTATACTATAGGCTAAATATATGAAGACATGCAGTTGTTATAAGGGGCGGTGGTTTTAAATAGGCCTAGCTATAAAGGGTAATAATATAGGTATATGCAAAGCCTATATTAAAGACGCTAATAGCCTTAAGGATCTAACCCTTCTTCCCCTATTTGGTAAAAGTAATCGGCTTAATCTAGGGCCTGTTCCTAGCTTCCTACCTATACTTACCGCGGTAGAGGAGCTTCTAATTACGCGCGTATACATTTATCTGCAAGTTATGCATATACGCGGCTAGCAGCACCGCTATACTGGCCATGTCTGCTACTTTGGCCAGAATATATTAAAGACTTAGAGGCAGCTACTACGGCTACCTACTAAACTTAATATACTAGTCGTAAAGCCTATAGTAGTAGAGGGTGGCGAATACCTAAGTCGGCGGTTTACTAAGCGGTATACTATAAGGCGCTCTGCTATAGTATAGTAGCTTTACTTTTTAAAGGTTAATTATCCTAATTATTATAATATTAAAATATATAGTACCTAGCTTACCAGCTTACCTAAAAATGGCTCTATATTAGATTAGCTACCTTATATTAATAAGTTAGAGTCTAATTCTAGTAGCCTAATAGCTTACCCTATTACTTCTATACAATATTCTTCTGCTATTAATCTTCTGCCTACTAAGCTTAGCAGTAATATACTAGATACTTTAGTTCCTAATCTAGTGTCTAACCTTAATAAATTAGAGCTTTTAGGTTGTAAGGTTTAACACTAATAAGACCTATAAGCGGGCCTAAAGGTTCCGCTTTCTTTATGGCCGATTAAATAAAAATAGTCTATCTTTAGACGAGCTTAGTAATTTTATAAATGGTAGTAGGGGTAACTAGGTTTTAAATAAGATTATGTAGCATATATAAAAGCTTAAGGGCACTAGACCTTACTGGAAGCAGAAGAGAAATAAGCTTATAGCTTATACTAAAAATATTAAACGCGTATCTTTATTTTTTACACTTAGCGCTATTAATCTACATTGGTATAATCTACACTCTTATATACCTCTATTTAATAAATGTAAGGCTGCTAATAAGGCTTAGCGCTACTAGATTTCTTCTCGAAATCTTAATAATAATCTATATATTGCTGCTCACTAGCTACTATAAGGGCACGAAGAGGCTTTGGGGAAGATTTAAAGGAATAATATAAATTCTATCTAAATTTAAGGGTGTATAGCTCTTGCAGAGTATAAGATATTGCGTAAAGAAGAGAAAGGAATAACGAGAGAATTATATAATTAAATAGTCAGGGGTCCTAGTGGTCTATGCATGCGTATATATGCACGCGGTCTTTAACGGACTTCGGTAGATTTTAATTAAATTAGTAGAACTTGGCAGAAGTCGATCAGGCTAGTAGAATTTAGCAAAATTTAATTAAAGCGTTAGAATTTATCTGTTGGATGTTTTACCGAGACATTTCTACTATAGCTGGGCTAGTCCCATTATAGCTATATTACCGCTTTAATCTATTTAGGAAGCACGTACTTATAGGTCTATTTAATGGCACTAACTTTTGGTCCTAATATAAGTGGTAGGTGCGAGGTAGCGGCTATATATATGGCTTTTTATAGAGTTTAATAGCCCTAAAGCTAGATCCGTTAGCTAGTGCATTAAGGGCGGCTTTTACTGAGTACTAGGCTACTTTTATATTTATAATAAATCCTAATCGATCTAGGCCTCCTAATCTTTAATATCCTTCTACTCTCAGCTATAAAGAATAGGTTAACACTAGTAAGCTTCTTACTGCCTACCTTAATTGATTTTAACGGCATCGTAATTGTACTAAATCCTACTGCTTAAGATTAAAGAAAGGCTCTACTAGAGTAAAGGAGTTCCGCTTCTACTTTTCACGCTCTCTCTGTAATAAGGCCGCTATATTAAAGGATTAAAATCCATATTACTAGATGTTCTATCCGTAGCATAACAATAAGCTTCTTAATAGTTATAATGCAGCTATAATATTGGCGTGGATAGCGAATATTAATATATTATCCGCTATAAGCATATTAGTAATAGTTAACTATATAGGCAAATATTGCAGTAAGAAATAGAAGAAGTTAACTTCCTACTAGGAGCTATTCTAATTAGTACAGCCGTATGCTAATAGTCTTTATCCCTTTAGTTTAGTAGTAGCTAAGCTTATAAATAAGCTTATTGCTAAACGCGATTAGTTAGCGTAGGAGGTATACTATCTACTTCTTGACATTCCCCCTTCTAAAGGCTTAAGGAATGTAATAACTTTAGATTGCCGCTAGGAGGATAACTAAAGCGCTATATATAAGCTTAAGGATGGGTAACTAAGAGGGTACGGACTGTCTAACTATAAGAAATATAAGCGCCGCCTAGATGGGGTAGAGGATATTACCTTCCTTAATTTTCTACTCTATTTTAATTACTTTATTTATAAGCGTTGGCTAAGGGCAAGGCCTTAAGTTATATTATACTTTCCATAATATAATAGCAATCGTTCCTATTTATAGTATCCTATATTCTGCCGTGTAAAGCTTTTGCTTTATTACCCATGGAGAGAGTATAAGGAAGTGGCTACTTATACTAATAGGTTTGAGGCCCCTAATTATATAGCTTCCTACTAGGCTTGCGTTAACTCTTATTAGCACCCGCCCAACTAATTCTATAATTGGAAACTAGAAGAAGGTCGCAAAACTACTAATAATATTAATAAGTTTAAGGACGATTTTATAGACAACTTAGAGCTATACTGGTCCTTTAAGGCTCTATATGCCCGCGTTTAAAATACTAATAGAGTTAAAATTAAGGATCCTAATAGGCTTAGTAATAGGGAGCTTAATTATAACTATAACTGGGGTATGCATTAAGGCATATATCCACGGCTTAACAAGAGGACTTATTGGCAGAAAGTACGGTTATAGCCACTACCATAGAGCCGTCTATCCCAAACAGCAACTCCGTCCTCCTTATAACTAGGTCAGCGTTATATCTATAATACTACAGCTTATTACTATAGGCAGTGTTAGTGACCCAGTTAATTAAGGCATAAGTATGGCAAGATGGTCGCGCAAGCCTATATAATTAGATTGTCTATAAATGAGGATCTAAAGCTAGAGAAAGAAAAGGGGAAGAACGGAAGCGCCGCTTGGAGTTATATACAATCCTTAAGTTATGTAATAGTAACTTGCCATTACGTAATGGTAATTTACGGCAATCTAACAGCAATTTGCTAGTACTGTAACATTCCCCCCCCCCCTCTTCTAAAAAAACCTACCCTTAGGCTTTATATATCCATATTATACCTATAGGGTATTCTTATCTTTATACTCTTCTAGTAATTTATTGTTCTTACTATAATAGCATTCCATCTATTTGTCTAGGTATTTTAGCAGTTTAGGTTTATTAGGGTACCAGTTATAGAACTCTTAAAGCTTATAGGGACTACCTATAAAGTTCTATATAGGGTACCAAGTAGGGTCTAGGTTATATCCTTTCCAACTAATATAATACTTTAGCGTTCCCCTTATAAGTTTATAGGCTAGTATTTCTTTAATTTCCTATTTATTATTACCGTTAACTTAAATTGGCAAGGGCGGTTTATTCTTTTATCTAGGCAATAGGTTATTTATAGCTTTTTATAGCTTATCTAGTAAGAATTTAGGGTGGACCTTAATTAAATCTAGGAGCTTTACTTTATATAGGTTGCCTATTTTCTTAAAGACCTTATACAGTTCTGCTATTTAATAGTCTAGCTTATAGCTAGGCCGTTCTATCTTCTAGTTCTTTGTTATTACCTAGACTATATTACCTACGGTAAAGTTGGGCTTGCGCCTATACTTATTTACCTACTATTTTATTAATTTCTAGGCCTTTTTTAGGTTTATATAGGCTACCTTCTAGGCTTCTTTTAAGCGTTTAGTATAATACTAGGCTTCCTTATAAGATAGTTTTTCGCGTATAGTCTGTAGCTGTGACGGGCTTGTACAAATGCTTCTGAACCGAAGCTTGTAGATTGCTACCATACAAGAATACTAAGCTGAGGAGAAGGAAAGGGGTAAAAGGGGGCTCTAGGGGTATATAAGCACGCTACGGGCGGACTCCGGATATTGCGCCAAGCCAGCTGCAGGGGACGGTGCCCTAGCACCGTCATAGTAGCCCTTCCGTTCTTTTCTAGTTAAAGCTTATACAGAGTAAGTATCCTATTTTTAGCTAGATAGGTGCAAATCCTATAGAGTTATAGGGTATGGTAGCCTAGGCGTAATCTATTAGAGGTAGTAGTTCGGCCTAATTATTCTAAAAGTAGTTAATAAAGGGTTGGAGTCTCTGGTCTAAATACTGGTTTATAATCTCCGTCTAGCTGTTTATTTAGGGGTAGTATGCTATAGAAAGCTTTAGCTTAATACCTAGGATCTAGGTAAACTGGTTCTAGAAAGCTAATATAAACTATAGTCTGTAATTGGATATAATAGTATCTAGTAGTCCGTAAATTTAGTAGACGTAGTAGATATATAGTTAGGCCGCCTCTTTAACATTAATATTCTTATAATAAGGGATTAAGAACAGGCGCTTGCTAAAGCGGTCAACTATAACTATAGCTGTATTATATTCGTTACGGTCTATAGGTAGCTTATAGAAATCTATAGAGATGTACTGCTAGGGGCGCTCTAGTATTAGGAGTGGTTTTAATAGTCCTAGGGTCTTATCTTATAGAATTATAAATTTACGGCAGTTATTGCAGTTTTATACATAGCAATTAATATCTATGACTATCCTAGGCTAGTAGTAACGGTTGCCGATAATTTTATATGTCTTATTCTTTCTAGAATAGGCTATAGAGACCTAGCTATATGCTTTAGCAATAAGCCGCGTCTATAAGTTCTATTCTTCTGCTACTGCTAGCCGTTTACAGTACTTAAGCAGTCCGTTTTTAAGGGACTATAGGCTTATAACGTTATTTGTTTTTTTATAGTACTCCTATAGAGAAGGGGCCGTACGGTTCGCCTATAGCAGTTTATTAATAAGGTTAAGTTCTATAGAGTTAATAGGGTATATCTCGGTGTCTAAAGAGTCTATATTTAGCTTTGCCCGTATCTAGGGTTAAGGTACTCTAGTTATAATAGCGTCTAGGTCTATAATAAGACCTATACAGCTATCTAGTTATTTAGGTCCTATCTACGCCTTATAAGGGCGTCCGCCCGGTTTATAGCGCCTAGCCTATATATAATTAAGAAGTTAAACTAAGATAGGATATCCGCCTATCGCACCTATTAGGCTATAAGGGCCTTTATTATTATAAAGTATTCTAAGGCCTAGTAATCTAAAACTATCTAGATAGGTTTAGGGGTCCCTTCTAGCTATGCTTACCAGTGCTAAAAGCTAGAGATAATAGCTAATATTTCCTTATTATAAATTGGGTAGTTTAGCTTAGCATCTACTATAGTTTTTAAGTAGTAAGTAATAGGGTTCTATTCTCTATCTATCTATTTCTAGGAATAAATACTAGTAATAACACTATCTAAAGCATTGGTTTCTAGCATTAAGGGCCGTTTTAGGTTAAAGTAGGTAAGTAAGGAAGCGGAGACTAGTCGTTTCTTAAGCTTATTAAAGGCCTGCCTATATATAGTATTAAAGTAAAAGGGCTAGTCCTTTTAGGTAAGGTGGCTAAGGGGCTAAGCAATCCTACTATAGTTCTTAATAAAGTATTAGTAGAAGTTACAGAAACCTAAGAATAACTACACCCCCTTTATGGTCCTTGGGGAAACCTACTAGTTAATTATAGCCATCTTTTTTAGGTCTACCTTAATTCCGTCTATACTAATAATAAACCCTAGGTGCTTTATATACTTAACACTAAATTCTAATTTCCTAATATTGGCCTAGAGGCTAGCCTTGCGGAGCCGTTATAGGACCTTATAGATGTGCTCTTTATATTCTAACTCGTTCTTAGAGTAGATTATAATATTATCCAAGTAGGCCGTGTAAAAGTTGTTAAGGTAATTAAAGAGTATATTATTTATATATCGCTAGTACATAGCCAGTCCGTTAGTCAGTCTAAAAGGAAGTACTTTATATTTATATAATCCGTAACGGGTCTAAAATATAGTAAAATCTTTAGATCTGGGGTCTATCCTAATTTAGTAAAAGGCCTAATAGATATTAAGCTTTATAAAGATCCTAGCTTTACTTATTTAAGCTAGTATCTTATTAAGTAGAGGCAGCGGATAGCAGTCCTTATAGGTTATATTATTTAGCTTATAGTAGTTAATACAGAATCAGAGTCCTCCATTTAGCTTTTTAGTAAAGAGAATTAGTGCGGCAAAAGGGGCTTAACTAGGCTTAATAAATCCTTTATATAGGTTATTAATAAGGTACCACCCAGTAGCCCATTATTTGGCAATAGATTGCTAACAAAGGGGGGTATAACTAAGGGAGTTTTCCTTATCTGGTTTAATCTTAATTTTATAGTTATATAGTTAGTAAGGCGGAAGTATGTTTAATACTACCTTAAAGAATACGTCCTTAAACTTCTGGTAGTTTCTGTTCTACCAGCTTCTTATCTATAAGCTTACTTTTCTATCCGCTAAGCTTACCTTCCCTTTCCGCAATTATTTAATTAATTTTATATAAGTTAGTTGTAAAGGCAATAGTATTAGGTTAGACCAAGTTCTAGTAGAATCCTACGGCTCTAATATAGCAGATATAAATTAGTAGGAGGTCCGTAGGTTTCTTTATAGGCTTTTATTATACTATATTTTGCAGTATAAGGTTTACAGTCTTTCTTAGCTTACATTCCATTTTTATAAGTTGTCCTTCCGGTCTATTAGTTTAGTATAGCGTCTAGTATTTCTAGCCTTCCTTTATAGATGCGTAGGGCCTACGTTCTCTATAGGGGCGTTAGCTAGGCCACTACTAACCTCCTAGGTATTTAGTGCTGATAGAGTAATATAGGTAATCTAGGGGCGGCATAGTATACAGATTTATTGCGGATTAAGCTATATATTTTTCTTAAAGGCTTAGTCCCTATATATAGCATCGGCCTAGTAAATAGTATTAATCTAGGGCCGTATAAGGTTTTCTATTATAATGCTAATTTCTTTTATAAAGGAAGGTATTAGGGGTAGAGTTTTAGGCTAAATAAGCCGTCTACTCCGTATATTAAGCTATAAGCCTAAACAGGCTAGCTATTTTCTTTCTAAGATTATATTATAGCTTCTTAGGTCTATAATGAGAAAGGGGATATTATACTACCTTTGCCTATCTACATGAAGGTAAATCCGTAAAATAGTTATAATAGGTAGTTCTATCCGTCCGTTATATCCATAAATAGAAATTGGTTTAGGCAGTTCTTTAAGGGGTGTATTTAGAAAGTTAGCTAGCTTTATAGTATACTAGGTATCTATTAAGGCAAAAGTATTTACTCTAGAGTTAACTAAAGTAGAGGTTAAAACTTAATATTTATTACAGAATAAAGTATAAGGGATAGTATAGCTTCTTCTACTAACTAGCCAACCTAGATTAATATATAACATATTAATCCCTTTTAACCCTAGAGAGGAGTCTTCCTCTAGAGTTCCTCTTTTTCTAACTTTGCGCTATCCTCCTATATTAACAGAACCTTATCTATTTTTACCTTTATTAGGCAGTTTTTAGTAAAGCAGTCCTTCTAGCCGTATAAAAAGTAAGCTCCTTAATTACTAAGGCTCTATCTATAGGGGTCGCTATCTATAGGCTAAGTATACGCCGGACCCGCAGTAGAGCTAGCTATATAGCTAGCTGCTAAATTAATGGTGGGCTATATAGCTAGTGCTATAGGAGCTGCCAATTATACTAGGGCACTACGGGTCGTTCTTATAGCGCTTATAGTTTAGTTTAAAGAGTTTCTAGATTTACACCGCTTAGCTTATACCTTAATTTAATAGAGGCCTTAATTAATAGCTAGGTAGTAGTCTATAAGTACCTTTAGCGTCTATATAGTAGTAAAAACTAGTAATACGGCGCGCTACTAGGGTAAGCTTATTAAAGAGGTCTAGCATTAGGTCTTTATAGGGAATTTAGGCTTAACTAGCTAGGTATAGAAAGCGGGTCTAAAAGGCTAAAAAGGTCTCCATTGTTTTTATATTAAGGGCTTTATAATTAAGGCGGGCGTTTTATATCTTAAGGGGGTCCTTATAAATAAAAGATAGGTAGTTAATTATCTCTTCTCCGGAGAGGAAGGGGTCTACTAAGTCCTAGGCGTATTACGGACGTAGATACGTCTATACATCCCTACCAGTACGGCTAAAGACATAGGCCATCTTAGCTTAAGTAGTAGGGAAGTAGTCCGTATTAACTTTAAGCTTATCTTGTAGTTAAAGCTTCTAATTATTAAATATAGAGTTAGTTCCATCTATAAGTAATAGGGGGTCCGCAACCTTTACGGACCGCAATAATGCTAATACTATGCGTTATGCTAGGGCCTTAAGGACTATAGCGGGTCTCTAAGTGTCTAATAACTCCTTACTAGGTATAGGGGTGTCTCTAATTTCAAACAGCTCTTAAAGCCGTTTAATTTTGGTATTAGCTGCTATAAGTTCTTCCTAGGGATCAAGACGGCAACTATTTTACTATTAGAGGTATTTGCGGGTCCTATAGCAGTTTTGCCGGCTGCTATATTTCTTAGCATAGTAGTTAAATAATTTCCAGTAGGTTTTTGCAGGGGTTTTAATCTGTACGTATTATTTGGATTATATTATATATATCATTTTAGTTTTATCCTGTCCTTAGGGTCTAGTTCTATTCTAGTAATATCCTTTAGGTCTATTTCTATGTCCTTATCCCATCCTTAGTCCGTAAATATATTTAAATTCCTTCTTAAGAAGAAAGGGTAGATAAGCTTTAAACAATATTAGCGACTTAGTTAATTGAGGCACGAGTATAGCAAGAGGGTCGGGCAAGCCTATATAATTAGATTGTCTATAAACGAGGATCTAAAGCTAGAGAAAGGAAAGGGGAAGAATAGAAGCGCCGCTTAAAGTTATATATAATCCTTAAGTCACGTAATAGCAACTTGCCATTATATAATGGCAATTTACGGCAATTTAATGGCAATTTGCGGCAATCTAATGGCAATTTACTAGTACCATAACAGGTAGATCTAAGCGGGCCTTAGCCCCCCCCCCACTATAAATTAATGTTAATAGAGAGGCAGGAACCAGCAAATTATATTTAATTACTATCCTCTCTACTACGCTCTATAATATAGTAAGGGCTAATAATAAGCCGTTGCTATTGGCTCGAGCCGCCCCTACTAGGGTAGCTACCTTTAGTATTAATAGTAGAACTATATATAATCTATTAAAGTTGCCGGTAAATTATTCGTTTAAGAAATTGCCTACTGCTAGTCTTATACCTCTATAACAAGCTTTTAAAAATATTTACTATCTTATCCTTAATAAGAAATCTATAATTAGGCAAGTATATCTAGCCCAGATTTATCACTGCCCCTATTAGATCTACCCTATATATAATAACAACTACTTTAAAGGCTTAAATATCTTGCTAGTAGGCAATTTCTATCAGCTTCCCCCTATAGATTAGGCGGCCTTATATAGCAATCTACCCATAAGGCTATTAGAGCTCGCAAGCTATATAAAGGGAGCCTATAAGGCGATTAACCAAACAGCTATTTTAGATTAAGTTATATGGTAGGGCGGTAATAACGCTGAGAGCTCTATATTTAGGACCGCCCTTATAGAGCTATATGGTAATTCTATAAGTAATTTAACCTAGAAGCTTTTTTAACTAGGTATAAGTAGGGCCTACCTAATAATAAGGTTGCGGGCTTTAATATAATTTTGGCTATATAGCATACACGCTGCTATAGATAAGTATAATACTATTCGGCTTTGCAACCTTTTACAGCTAGTAGTGGCTATTAAGTTAGTTAATACTAGTGTAGGTACGCAGAAAGTTACTCCTAATTAGTGCGATACTATAGAAAATCTAGCCCTATATATTGGCGCAAAAGTAATGCTAATATAGAATATCTGGGTTAAACTAGGCTTAGTAAACGGTGCTACTAGTATAGTTAAAGATATTATACAGAAGGGACACGCAGATATTAAAAAGGATCAGCCTTAGTCACTACTAGTTATAGTAAATAGGTATAACGGACCTGCCCTATTTACTCAGCAGGATAGTAAGAAAGTCGTCCCTATATTTTCTATACTTTATAAATAGGAGGGTATAAGAGGCTCTTACTTACAGTATTAATTTCCTATTACTCTAGCTTTTGCTTTTACTGTCTATAAAAGCTAGGGCCTAATACTTAACTAGGTAGTTTTAAATATTAAAGAAAAGAATAAGACAGCTAGGTTAACCTATATAGCAATCTTATAAGTTAAGAAGCTTTTAGGGCTTATATTTAAACGTGGGTTTAATATAAAACAATTTTAGTTATCTATAAGACTAAAGAGGCATAATAAGAAGATTTTATATAGAGGTAGCAGCAACTACTTATAAACGACTTTTCCTAAATAGGAAGTTATATACTAGCCTAGAGGTAAGCGGTGAATATAGAATTTATCTTAGTTTTCTAACTTTTAAATAGCTTAACCACAAAATCCAAATTTCTAAATTTTAACCCCCCTATTCGTCCTATCTTCTTACTGCTTCTAAAGCTATTAGATATACATACAATGGTATATAGGGAGAATTGGCAGTATTGCCAGATTAATATTGCTACTATCTATAGCGATAATTAATTTCCGGAAAATTTAAGTTTTTTTGAAGGGCGGAAATGTTGTTTATATAATGAGTTACGTGACCTCTAAGAATATATATTACTTCTAAATCAAACCCAGCTTAAGTAGGGCGCCTCGGTCACTTTTTCACAGGCCTCCTCCCGTCTATAAATACTCCCTCCTCTACGCCTTCCTCTCTTCTTTTCTTCTTCCTCACGGGAGCTAGAGGTGCTCCAATACTCCCCAGTCTCCACTAAGGGATCTATTAGTTGACGTAGCAATATAGACGGCATTGGACGAGGAGATAATTGGCGAGAGAGAAGATAGGAAGGATAGGGAGCCTCCAGTAGGTGTCAGTCAAGCAACGTTAACGGCTAGTTTTTATCACCCAAAGATTGCGTTATGTAACAATATTTAGGAACGCAAATATGTTTGACTTAGTATGCTTAGACTAAGAAACCTTACCTTAGTAAGCTCAGACTATAGAATCAATTAACGGACATACGTATATCCGCAAGCGGATATCGCTAACCTTTTTTGTCAAAAAGTTGATTCTATAGTCTGAGAGACTTTTTGGAGAGGTCTATTTTTAGCGAGTTACGTGGCGCCGAGAGATCCGGAAACTCTACGACTCTTAAGCTTGATTATGCATTAACCTCTATACAGAGCTTGATTCTCAACGCCATGATGGCTCTCATAGCTTGTTTCTATCGCATACTCTTCTACGCGTTGCTATGAATCGCTAGCTAGTCGTCAATTGTATATTCCTCCCTCTGCCTATATAAACTCCTCCCTTCCCGCCCCGAACTCTCCCCTAATACTAGCCACCACCATAACTAGCAACACGTTATCAAACATAGAGCAGGGCAACGAGCGGCCTATGGCCGCTGCGGGCCGCTATATAGGCGACCAGATTAACCTAGCCGTACTAGCGCTTATGCCGGAGGCCATAAAGTTGGAATACTTCGCCACGCTCCTAGAGGCCGTAAAGGCCAGCAGTAAGCGGATGGCTAATAAGCACCTAGATATAACGCTTCGTCGGAAACGCTCGAATCTTAGTATTAAGGAAATAGGTAAGGCTCTAGCCCCTCCTACTGTCTTATTGGTGGCTACTAGATTTCTAGGTATCCCCTAGTAGATCTTACTGTAGATATATAACTATAAATTCCAGCTAGCTGAGTAGCTTCTACTCCTTCGCCAGGCTAGGCAATATCAGGCCCTATTTAGTGAGGAGGCTCCGCCCAATTTAAAAAAGGAAAAGGCCCTTAAGGACTTTAGGGCCTCTTATGCTATATAGTTGTACTGCTTTATTATATACGCCCAAATTATTGCCCAATTGTTTCCGGATTACTACACTATTATGCCTAAGATATTGGCCTTCTATAATATAGTCCTAGACTGGGCCCAGATCTATAAATAGAAGGACGCGGTATTTCTATACACCGTATAATAGCATTAATATATAATTGATACCAACGAACTAGACTTTAATTAGATGGCTATGCTAACCTAATTTAAGAACTCCTTTTTAACGCCAGATAAGATCCTTCCTACTCCAGCTATAGCTAACATAAGGCCACTAAAGAGGGAGAGTCGTATACGCTAGGCCTATAAGAGTAATATTAAGAGCTAGGTCTGCAATAAGTTTAATACTAGCACCTGCTTATTTAACGCGTGTAGAAGGAAGTATAAGTGTAATAAGTGCGGCTCCAATAAGCACGCCGCTACAGCGTGTATAAAGAAGTAAAGCTGGAGCCTTAGCGCGGATAATAGTGTAGACATTAACTCTATAGACGAAGTCTACCCGTCCGCGCTAGGCTATGGCCTCCTGCCTATTAAGGCAGGCCTGCCAAGCCTATTTACGGGGCCTATTAAGGCCCTAGAACTAACCCCAGTATACTAACTCGCTTAGGAAGCGACCATGACCGCGCTTAAAGCGCTTAAGCTGCCGCCGAAGCGGCTAAATACGCACCTATTATTTGATACCTACGACGACTCCAAGCCTCCGATTTTGAACTCACCCTCTCCACTATACGCGTTAGCCTGGGTAAGGCTACTCGCGACGTACCCAGGCGACCTAAAAACGCTACTGCCCGCTATTATCATATTTGGCGCCTAAATAGGATATATAGGGCCGCTAGCCTACTCCCGTAGCTTAAACCACCCTATTAATAACCTAGCGGTGATTATGGATTAGCTATAGAGTAACCTCTTAGCTAAACGGGTCTAGATTTTAATAACTAATACCTTTATCTTGCCGCTCGGGCTAGTTCCAAAGTATAACAGCGGCTGGCATTGTATATATAACCTATTACACCCACCAGGGCGCGGAATCAACTAGCGGATTTTTTGCCACTATGGCTACCTCTTATACCTACAACTCTAAGAGATTTATGATATAATTATAGCCTCCGGAAGAGGCTGCCTTATTATTAAGCGAGATATTAAGGACGCCTTCCGTATAGTGCCAGTTGCACCTTACCACCAACCACTACTTGGCTTTGAATGGGATGGCGTAATATACATTAAACGTTGCCTCCTATTTAGCCTAGCTACTGCCCCATTTCTATTTAACCTCTTTGCGGAAGGACTATAATAGATTCTTGCCGCGCTATTATCTAATTGGTCCGTTAACTACTATCTAAACAACTTTATCTCTATCGCCTACCAGAGCGGCTCTTAGCCGGAGCTCTAAGAGCGCTTTAATATAGTCTACTGCGCTATTATAGACGGACTTGGCATCCCGCAGAACGACTCTAAGGATAAATAAGGCACCTATATTATAGTCTTAGGCGTAGAAATTAATAGTAAGGCTATAGAGGCTAGGCTTTCCGTGGATAAGAAGCTCTGGGTCTTCTAGGCTATAGCCAATGCACTTAATAGAGGCAGCCTAACACTAACGGAGGCGTAGTTGCTCGCCAGCTACCTTAACTTCTATGCGCAGGTGGTGCTCCTCGGAAGGACCTAGCTACGTCCGCTATTTATATTTATTGCGGCCTTTCCCCCTATAGCCCGCGCCGGCCGGCGCTGACTGCTAGCGGACCTTGTAGAAGACCTTAAATGGTGGAGAGACCTGCTACTATAGTTTAACGGAGTCCGCTTTCTTAATAGTGCTGCTAGGCCGCTAGTGCACGTTATTATAGACGCCTTAGACGCTGGCCTTGGCCTCTTCTACTTTAAATTATTAAATATAGACGCCTCCTGGCGGGACTATGCCTTACACCTTCTACTAGCCTACGCCGTGATGATAGCCGTCAAGCCAGAGCTTAAGACAGCCTATATTAACGTTAAAGAGGCGAAGGCAATTCTTATCGCTTTCCAGCTGTTTAGCTAATTGTGGTATGGCTATAAAGCAGTCCTATATACTAATAGCTCTACCGCGCTCTAGGGCCTCTGGAAAGGATATATTAAAGGCGCAGTAAACGCCCCTCTTAAATAACTCCTCCTACTTGCGGCTGTGTGAGATATAGACCTATACCCAATATAGCTCTTCTTAGAGGATAATGTACTAGCGGATACTCTTTTACGTCTAGATAGGAAGCGGATTGCTAATATAAGCCTATAGTTAAGTAACCTCTTACCTTTAAGCCGCCCGATTAGTTCCGGAAAGAGAATAAGATCTATACCTTCGGCGACGCCTACCTAAGGCTGCTCTAGAACGGCCTATCTGCTAGTATAAGGCTATTATATAAATCACACTAGAATAGCTATAAGAAACTCTACGCCTTAAACAGAGTTGCCCTATAGCCGGCTATAGCAGACTTACTAGCTAGATGGGTTACTATACAGCTATTTGGGTCCTTATTATAGAAGCAGCTATACCCTAACTCTATACTTTAAGGACTCTCCGCCTTCCGCTTGGTGTACATAGATAGACGCCTCCCGCTAGAGGCCTTTAATAACAAGTACGTCCGCCGCCTTATAGACAATAGCCGCCAACTATTTAAGTAATGGGTAACTAGAGAGAGATGGCCTCTCTTAAAGGCCCTAGTGTTGTAGCTGTTAAGCTGCCTTGTGCCACCCTAGGCCGGAGGCCTTAGCCGTAGACCGCCCTGGCCCTTAATTAATAACGTTAACTTCGCGGCCACCTGCCAAGTTGCCTTTGCTGGCTTTATAAGAGTAGGAGAGTTTACCTATAATATAGCCAATAGGAAGGACGACAAGACCTTCGCCGCTATAAAGCTTATAAGAGGTGACGTACGCTTTACAGCTAACTACGCTAGGCTTATACTTAAGCATAGCAAAACGGATAGAGCTTATAAAGGCGTTAATATTATACTGGCGAGATCCAGAGACAGCGCCTACCTAGTAGAAGCGCTAAAAGCCCTCTTTACGCTAGACCCACGCGAGCTAGGCTAGCCGCTCTTCCGCTTTAAGAGGGCTATTTTTAACCGGAATAACTTCCTTAAGCGCCTTATAACCAGGCTGCTGGACCTTAGGGTTAAGCCTAGCGGCTACCTCAGCTACAGCTTCCGCAAGGGCGCCACTTAACACGCCTATAATAGTGGTATACTTAACAGTTAGATCCAAACGCTAGGCTAATAAACCTCTAACGCTTTCTAGGCCTACTTCTTAACAAATCTAGCTATGCTATACCGCCTTAACTACTAGTTCTTAACTGGAACTCTACTCCCCTTCTCCTCCACGGCCTTAACGGCCCGTATAGCGGCCTAGGCGTGACCTTAACACCACGCACACCCTAGATTTAGCACGGACGTTATCTAGGGGGTCTCCTCCGGTATGTATAGCTGGTGGAGAGCTAGGCCTCTAAGCGGCTTAATTTAAAGGCTCTACAGCCTTATTAACGTGACGCCTGAGGCCAAGATCTACGCCTACGGGCCTGCACGGCCTACGGAGGCCTCCGTGCCGCAAATAACGAAGTTATCCACCAACACCGTGTCCTATGCGTGAAGCCGTATATAGACTAGCCTATCTAGGCTTAGCCCCCGTGAGAGAGCGAGAAAATAGACCAGCATTTCTTAAGCGATCCGACTTTGTTTATATGTAGAGCAGTTACCTTTTTTAACGAAATTAATCTACACCCCCACAACAGCTATTATCTCAGAAATACCATCAAATTAATCCGCAGAAGCAGCTCTATAATCGATGAATATATCTACCCCATTAGCCCCCGCGATATCAAGCAGAAAGCGCCGCCGAACGGGCGATTCGACTACTCAGGCTCTGCACGAGGCTCTGTGC